>Ga0213861_10000877_pt1 | contig 27055 bp, 21 predicted proteins | sample PICome_4_FD_160110 | JGI IMG/M metagenome (GOLD analysis project Ga0213861, IMG submission 160110) | Coastal seawater microbial communities near Pivers Island, North Carolina, United States - PICO131 | ecosystem: Environmental > Aquatic > Marine > Coastal | place: USA: North Carolina... | reverse complement strand
TGGATGATACGGGTGCTGGTTTAGACGAAATTATGGCGAATATTAAGTCTTGCCTGGTAAATATCGAAACGGCACGGGCATCATTAGCATTATACACCACTAAAACTTGGCCTTTGCGAAGTGAATTTCATGACCTAACGTTAAAATGGCTTAAAAGTGTAGAAGGTTTAATGACCGATTATTTAACTGAATTGGCGGAGCCAATGTCGCGTCCTGATAGCACTTGGTCGCAAGCGGAGTTAGATTTTTACGAAACGTATATTGTTGCATATGATGAATATTTAAAAGTTGATTCCGATTGGGTCGATTATCAATACGTATTTGCTGCAGAAAATGGTTTTGAAATCTCAGGAACGATAGATGTAGATAGTTGGAATGGTTCATCAGAAACCATTAAGTAGGATCCGGATTCTCAAAACGAAAAATAATTACTTGTTTTTCTCTTTACTCGCCTTGTACGCCTTGTAAAATTCCTTCGGCGCAATAAAAATGGTTTTTTCCAGCTTGGCAATTACATCACCTTTGGCCGAGAGTAATTCATTATGTTTAATAATGTCTAGACGTCCATTCTGGGCAACTTCCGCTTTAATATTCGCTATCTCATCCTCCGTAAATTCAAAGGTCACAAAAACGCGGCTGCGCGCAGGCTTTTTATAATCGATAAAGGCAGATTTATCCTGGCTACAATACTATCGCCAAGAATAAGTTTTGTTTCTAATGATTTGATCCACAGCTCTAATCCCTTGTCATATTCTGACTTCATCATATAAATTATGCCAAGATTATTATAACAAAAAGCCATTCCTATACTGTCCTGCAGTTCCAATTTAAGATCCATTGCTTTCTTCTGCAATGGCCAGGGCCTCAAATAAATATTCGGTAGATTTTTCAATGTCAACTACTTGATAAGCTACGCCTAATAATCCTGCAATACGACTCCTTAGGTTCAGGTCTTCAACTTGTTTTGAAAGATGGTAAGATTGTGTTAAGTAAAAAATGGAAGAATCTCTTTGGGTAGAATAATAAAGATCACCAATTTCAAAAAGCATTTGCGTTCTCGTTTTTGGATCTTCCTCTAGAATTAACTTTTCCTTGAGTGAATTTATTGAATTACTTTCTTGTCCGTAGGATACGAATATCCCAAAGAAGAGCATCAATAATATGAGGTTTTTTCTGACCAAAATCAAGGTTAGGTTGCTACCATTCTGAAAATAGTAATATTCTGCTAGCCTGGAAGTGTTTTTTGATTAAAAACCGTAAAATCAGGAATTTATAGCATGTGATAATACATGTTGAAGTTACATTTAACGTTTATTCCTCTGAGGTCTGAACCGCCATGCAATATTTACAGATAGTAGCTTGTTCGGGTATTAAATTAGCGCAGGATGTGCAATAGTCCATATCAAGTCTGCTAATCTGCCGTCTTGTATACATCAGTGCTCCGGTCTCTGTAGGAGCCAAACCACAACTGTCACAAACGGTAACTTCATCATTAACCACAGCAGTGCAATATCGGCAAAGCATTACATAATTTGAATCAAGCTTTCTTTCATCACGAATTTCGTCACGCATTTCATCCATAAGATCAGTGAATGCTTCAATATCATCCTCTGTGACATCATAAAGAGGTTCTTGTGTTTCGCTCTCATTTGTCAGAAAATCACAAGACACATTCGTGAATGCCATTAAAATAATTGAGAATAGATATACGTTTTTCATGTTACTTTTTTAAAACACCAAACAAAATATAACGCCATTTTTTTGGAGTGATAGGGGAGAGTACACGATCGAATCCAGCTAAAAACTTGCGTTGTTTTTCAGAGCGGCCAAAAAGCCCGAGTACACCAATAGGTTTAGTTATTATTGATTTGTAGGGAGCATTCCAATTAACCATGTCAGAATTGGTAATATATTGCCATCTTTCTCCCCAGCCCACAAATTTTTTACGTAAATATTGATGCAACTTACTTCCTTCTAAATTTTCGGCAAATAAAAAGTAGCCGTCGGGTTTTAGCACTCTAAAAATTTCTTTTAATGCCTTCTCCTGATCTGGTTTATTCCCTAAAGCGCCAATTACAGATTTAAAAACCACCACATTAACCGATTCGTCTGCTAAATCAATTTCCTTCGCATCAATTTTTTGATAGGTAATTTTATCTCCAACGCCATTTTCTGCATGCATTACTTTAGTAGTGTCGGGCATTGGATTGTAATCTGAGCAAATTACCTCATGACCTTTTAAAGCGAAATATAAACTCATTCCACCTTCGCGTTCACCTAAGGCAAGTACTTTCTGTTTTGGATTGAAATCGGCATGTTTATTCCAAAAAGCAAGGCATTTCGACCAGTTTTTAATATCCCATTGAATAATATCTGCAAGTTGATTTTTTGAAAGTGTTTGCTGCATTAAAGTCAGTTTAATTAAACGCAATGGTGTCCAAAAATACTAAATTATCGCCGTGTAATTCAATTGTTACCATTGACTTTAACACAGATCCTTCATGATGATAGTATTGGCCTTTGTTGTTTTTGTAGAGATCCATTATGTGCAAAATGGCTGAAGTATCACTGTCCTTTATTGGTGTGACAAAGTGTTTCGCATAAAACATTTGCTCCGGACTTGGTCTAACATTTGCGAGCATTGCCGCTTCAGGATCACCGTGTTTTGCCATTTCGTAGGCCGAGTTCACCCGATCCATATCCAACATTTCACTCGTGTGGTCATTCAAATAACGTTCGCTCGCCTGATTGGCTTTAAGCACAAATAAAGCGCCAAAAATCACAATAGCCGCCAAGCTTGCAAAGCGGTGAATTCGGGAAGAATAATGATATGAAACCTGCACCAACAAGGCCGCAAAACAAATGAGTAGCGTGCCCGTTTTTAATCCAGAAAAATAGTGTTTCGTATTGAAATCGTAAAACAAGAAACAGTGCAGAAGTATGGGCAGAATCATCAGCACAAGGAGTAATATTCCCCAATTAAAATTTAGGCGAATCGCATGCTGTGAAAACCGTTTTATTCGGCGTAAAATGATAAGTAATACGACAATAATAAAAGCGATAGCAATGTAGTTTTCGGTTGATTTATAATAACTGTTAAAGGTTGATTTGAGCAAGGTGAAACTTTCACCACTATGAATGCTAAAGTTTGGATTAATGCTTTCGTCTTTGGCATGACCGCTGCGCTGCTCATATTTTTCCTCGGACTGTTCTTTTAAAGCTTCCCATCCATCAACTTTGGAATATTGGTAAATTGTTAAACTCAATGCTAAGGCCGAGCTCACCGCAATCGCAAAAAATGGGAGCAAATATTTTTTTTGCTTTTTAACAATTGCAAATCCTAAAAATAAAAGCCCCGTGAAGAAAGCCGAGAATAAACTCAACCATTCGGTATAGGTTCCTAAAAAGAAGGTGATGAATATTAGCAGAAGGATGACTTTTTCGTTATTACAGGAGTTGCGTAAATAGCGGATAGAAAGTAATAATCCTCCTATAAAAAACGGCTGCACCACCATGTCTGAAAAGAAAAGGTTGCCGTGAAACCATAGGTTTCCTTGTGCAAATAAATAAAGGCCAGCTGCAATGATTCCAGCAAAGTTTAGTGCTTTTTTTTCAGGGTCGGGGCGAATTGCACCCATTAGAAAAAACAATAAAATGGCCGAAATTAAATGAATACTTAAGGATGCAAATCGAACACTAAAGACCGTTGGTCCACCTGTTAATTGACTTGAATAGTACAAATAAATAAAAGCAAATGGGGGATAGGAGGTATAGTATACGTCTCCATTTTCGGCAGTTACTCCACCCATTAAGCGCCTGTGATAATTGCCAGTACCGTTATAGGTATAAACGGGACTGAAACCGTAGTTCCAAGGGCCGCCATTTTTATCCCAAATCTCTGCAGTGATGAGAGAATGGGCAGTAATCCATTCATGATTTCTACCTAAAGGAGCTTTTAGATTATCTTTGCGTAATTGAAGAGAAATAATAAAAAGAAAACCAATTATGCCAAGCGCAATCAGATCAAATTTATTGCGCTTTACCCAATTCATTCTTCAATGCTTAAACCCGCCGCTGTAATTGTTGAGTTTTCTTGGTACGTTTCATAATCGGTATTGATTTCCCAAAGATTATGGTTTTGATCATTGATAATATTGTCTGCGGCCAAAAGCCCCATTAAGATACTATGATCTTGATTGTTATATTTAAAAGCGCCGTAACGACCAATTACAGATAAGTTGTTAATGCCGCTCAGGTAATTTTCCACTTTTTGCAGTGGAGCTTTATATCCTTTGCCGTAAACAGGATAACATTTTGGAATTTTAATGATGTGCCCGTCGGAAATTTCCAAGTCCTTTATTAGTCCTGTTGAACGCAACTCTTTTTTACCCAATGCAATTAATTCTTCATATGGCATATTCCAAATTTCATCTTCATTGTAAGCCCAATATTCTAAAACCACAATGGTAGATTTCTCCCCTTGGTTGATTTCTGGAACCCAATTGCAAAAGTTCGTAATGCGCCCCATTTGTAAATCATTGGCATGAACATAAAGCCAGTTGTCTGGAAAAACATCTACTCCCTCAACCTTGAGGTAAACAAGAAGTGTGTTTCTGAATTTTAAATCTGTTGCCGCACGAACCACATCCGTCGGAACATCTGGTAAGTTTTTTACGAGATGAGTGATTGGCATGGATGAAATGATATGATCAAATGGAATGACTTCACCAGAAACTAATTCAATTGAGGCGTCTCCTTTATCTCTGGCGTCAACTTTTTTAACTGGAGTTGAACACAATACTTTACCGCCATTTTCTTCAATAAAGTGTTGCATTTTATCGTAAACCATTCCTGTGCCTCCAATTGGATAAGCAAATTGATCTACCAATGTTTTGTGTTTGTTTTTTTTGCTCGAATAAAGAGCGTTTTTCACGGCTTCAAATAACGAAAGTTTTTTGATACGCTGTGCTGCAAAGTCTTCGTCTAATTCAGTGCATGGAATTCCCCAAAGCTTTTCGCTATATGTTTTAAAAAATATAGCGTAGAGGCGTGAACCAAACCTTTCCGTCACCCAAGCTTCAAAGGATCCATCTTGTTTTGTTGGACTAATTTTTTCCTTAAGGTAACTCATTATGCAAAGAAAAGCGCGTCCAATTCCTAACTTAAATAGTGCATCAAAAGGTTTGAGTGGGTAATAGTAAAATTTTTTTTTATAATAGATGCGTGTAAGCCGATCGACCATGCGGTAATCTTTTCCAACAACTTCTAACCACAGTTTATTTACTTTCGTATCATTGCTAAAAAATCGGTGAGGACCAAGGTCTACTTTTTGGTTCCAAAGGTCAATAGATTTTGAAAGTCCGCCTACTTTTTCAGACGCCTCATATAAGGTTACTTTATACCCAGCTTTGGTCAATTCGTATGCTGCCGTTATACCAGCAGGACCAGCACCGATAACTGCAATATTCTTCTCTTTCAAAAGACTAGATTTTCATTTCAGGCACTTCATTCGGCACCACCAAATCACCTGCAGTTGCAGCTTTGATTTCTTCAACTGAAACGCCGGGCGCTCTTTCAATTAAATGGAATTGATTGTCTTTGATTTCAAGAACAGCCAAGTTCGTTACTACTCGTGTAACACATCCTACACCCGTTAATGGAAGTGAACATTTTGAAAGCAGTTTAGATTCACCCTTTTTGTTGGTGTGCATCATGGCGACAATAATATTTTCGGCAGAAGCCACTAAATCCATTGCGCCTCCCATTCCTTTCACCATTCTTCCTGGTATTTTCCAATTGGCAATATCTCCGTTTTGTGCTACTTCCATAGCCCCTAAAACAGTTAATTGAACATGTTGCCCTCTAATCATTGCAAAAGATGTGGCAGAATCAAAAATTACTCCACCATCCATAATTGTGACAGTTTGCTTACCCGCGTTAATTAAATCGGCATCTTCTTCCCCGTCAAACGGAAAAGCTCCCATTCCGAGCAATCCATTTTCAGATTGAAATTCAACTTCGATTCCTTCAGGAATATAGTTCGCAACTAATGTTGGAATTCCGATTCCAAGATTTACATACCATTCGTTTTGCAATTCCTGTGCAATTCGTTTTGCTATTCCTATTTTATCTAATGCCATCTTTAATTGTATTGATTTGGAAAATCTCTTTCAAGATGATAAAGATAACACTTTCCATTTCTTATAGAAAAGGATGTTTTATCAATGTTCCAGATGTGAAATTTTAATGTTTTTGCTCCTTCCGGAATCTGATGTATTAATGTGCCTTGTACAAGATTGTTTTCAGTTCCGTCCCAATGTTTACGAATCCAGTCAAGCGGGACATAATCTGAGTATAAAGAAGTTCCATCTACATCATTCACTGTAACGGCCAACCAAGAAATAAAAGGGTTTTCAATGGCTTCAAAAGTTAATTCGGCACCAATGTATAGGGTTTGGCCTTCAAGGCTGTCTACCTCCATTTCCAGGATGTTATGATATTCATCCGAAATAAAACCGTTGGTTACTTTTGCATCTGCAGAAAATACCAGCGGCTTTTTTAGTTTGTTACGGCGCTCAAATAAAGTGAGATTGGTAGCGGGATCACTTATAACGGGATCATAATAATCGAATAGGGTGGAATCGTCTATTTTTCCATCTCGCACAATTTGGAAATCGGCGTCAAAGGCAATGTGAAAATTCGTATGAATTTTGCCTTGTGTACCGCCATTTCTATTGTTTAAATAATACCAACAAAACTCCTGTGTTTTATAGCCACCAACAGAAATGGGAAATTTGAAATCATTTTCTGCATTGGCAATATAATCGTAGATAGGATAGGGTGTTCGCTCTTCTGATGAGAATGTAGATCCAGTTGGAGTGGCATGAAATAGAAAAAGGATTGGAAAATAGAAGAGTGGAATTCCGACGAGCGCAATTTTGGCATTTTTTGAGCTTAGATCATCCAGAATAAATGCCAAACTAGCCATGAACAAGAAAAAGAGGTGAATTGCAATGCGATCTTCTGGAAAATTAACTTCCATTTTATGAAATAGAAACAGGATGCAAGCAATATTGGCAATTAACAATGTTGGGAAAAAACTGGCGTTATCAAGTGTGCTGTAAAGTGTTTTCTTTTGGATGAGTTTTATGAGGACATAGAGGGCAAATCCAATAAGCAATACCGTTAAAACAACAGCAATTGGGGTGTTGTAAAAACCCATAAATACTTGGCTTAGGGATCTGACAGTCACTTCATAAAAGCCGTCGCCAACTCCATAATAAAAAGCCCCACGCTCTTTAAAAGCAAAGGATAATTTCACGAGTATTAGAAAAGGAAGGCCAGTAAAAAAAAGTAAAGCGCCATTTATAAGCAAGACTTTTTTATTGTCAGTGAAATTTTGCTTCAATTGAAACAAGCACATGAATCCAAAAATTAAAACGGCAGGTATAATCAATGTGAGGTTTGCGGCAGTTGCGAGAAAAAGAAACAATGGAACGAGCAACATATGTTTACGCAACCCCGTTTCTTTTAACCGAATAAATTGAAAAATGGCCAATACAAAAAATGCAATTGACATTCCGTAGCCACGACACTCTCCAAAATATTCAAATAAATAATGTGAAGCTACAAGTGCTAATAATAATCCCCACCGGAGGATTTTTTTATTCAATCGCCCCGCAATTTGAAAAACGCCATAAAAGAATAGGGCATAGGTGAGCACGTTAGGCAAACGTAAAGCTAGTGGTGACGAGCCAAAAACATGATAGGAGAAATTAGCCAACATGGAATTGAGTACGTGATTATTCGCATCCCAATGCGCGCCGGGGGGCATATAATTGTCTGATTGTATGTAATAGAAAAAGGTGGCAATTTCGTCGTGTAAAACAGGCACATAAACCGCCCTAACAAATAGAAATCCCCACAGTAAAATAAACAGAAAAAGAATGATTCGTTTTTCAGTTCCGCTATATTGAAGATATTTTTGTGCCAATGAGTTCACTTTATTCTATCTGAATTTTTGGCTCGTATACTTCAAAATATAAATCCTTGACTTGAATTGCTGGACCATATTGCAACCAAACACGCACCGCTATTTCATCTTCCATGGTTCGAATGTCTGGTGTCAAATATTCTTTAGTCAGGTTTACTTCGTCTGTTTCAAATTCCTCAACTGGCGTATTTCTCCAACTGTATGTGCGTTCATGATAAAGCATGCAAATGGAAAGATGCGCTGCAAAGGCGACTTCCTCATAGCGCTCCAATTCTTCGGTGCGTTCAATAGTGGCATAAGCTCTAATCCATAAATGATCTTTTTCTGAAAAGGAATTGTAGGGTAATTTGACCAACGGTGTTTGTGGGGTTTCCGCGTTCAAAAGCATAGGCAATTCAAATTCTGGTCGAATCGTTTGAATTAAATTATAGTCCTCCGGGTTTTTAAATTCGGTCAATTCTCTATTGATCAACAGCAATTCTTTTTGTTCGGGCGTGGGGGGTGTCGTTTGTCCAAATACTGAGAAATAATAAGACTTGGTCATATTGGATTGATGAAGAATAGCATGTCGAATTTGATAGGTTTGAAATAAATTTAAAACCACACATAAACTCACGAACACACCAATGATTATTTTTTTGTAGTTCGCCAACCCCATCAATCCAAACCCAATTATTAAAATGTAGATAGGGTATGAATGCTCAAGTGCACGTTGAGAAAAACTGCCAGCATACCACCAAACAGTCCAACATGAAATGACGTATAAATTAATTAGAGTAAACGCCAAGGTTCCAAAAAATAGCGCTTTTTGTCTTTTATAAACACCGATAAAACCAAGTACCAGCAGAGCCATGACTGGTGTATAAACTAGCCACCCTTTTCTGAAGCTGAAAAGTACTTCCATTATGTGAGGGCGGTTTAAGTCTAGGGCCTCACCATTGTGAACGTATGAGTAAAAGAAGAGCTGACCTGTAGCGTAATTCCAATAAAATAGTTGAATGGTACCCACTAGTATCATGCAAACAATTGCCACCCAATAATAATGTGTTTTAAAGACTTCTAAAAATCTTTCGACTAAGGTCTTCCATGAGGTTACACCATAGATCAACGGTATAAGTGCAGCAACTAATTCCGTTGGACGGATTAGGGCTAGAAAACCAAGACTAAGCCCAATGAGAAACGCGAATTTAATGGATTTGTTATCGTGGAATTTTATGGTGAAGTAAATGAGCGCGGTGTAGAGCGTAAACAAAGAAATATGAGAGAGTCCTGTACACATAGCGTTCATGTGTAAATAGTTGGTGCCTAAAACCAAAATTGCCAACAACAGAATAGTTAATTTTTCACTGAAAAAGTGAAGGCAAATTTTCCGTAAAAACACAAGACCTAAGAAGCTATAAAAGAGGCTCCCGATTATCGCCGAAATTTGATAGGGAGTTGAAAATCCATCTTGAGCGTAGCCCATCCACCCGGCATATAAGTGCCCGAAATAAATAAATGGACCATGAAGAATCGCCCAACCTGATGTATATTTTGTGATATATCCGCCTCCATTTTCTGGACTCAGTGGGATAAACTGATAAAGACTAGTTGTATTCTCATAAGTACCCATAATGCCCTCGTAGAACTGAAGGTCAGGAATGAGTAAATCACCATCTGTGAAAAGTTCGGCTAAATACACATGATAGCCCATGGTGTCCCATGCCAGTGGATTTGGAATACCAAAATCAAATTTTAAATAAATGATATAGGCAAATAACGCCAAAAGCACATACCATGATGCGCTTTTGTAAGGAAATAAGCTGGAAATAAGCTTTTTCATTTCGTTTATAAAATCAAAAACTGATTAATCTTTTTGACGTACGGTGCGTTGTTCAATGCGTTTTTCAAATTTTTCTCCTTTAAAAACACGCTGAACAAAAATACCTGGCGTGTGGATAAAGTTTGGATCTAATTCTCCGGCTAGTACGATTTCTTCAACTTCAGCAATCGTAATTTTACCCGCCATTGCCATCATTGGATTAAAATTTCTTGCGGTAGCTTTAAATATTAAATTTCCCGCAGTATCAGCTTTCCAAGCTTTTACAATGGCAAAATCTGCTTCCAATGCTGATTCTAGAATATGGGGTTTTCCATTAAAAACCTTCACATCTTTTCCTTCAGCTACCTCAGTTCCAAAACCCGCTGGCGTATAAAATGCTGGAATTCCAGCTCCACCCGCTCTGCAGCGCTCAGCTAATGATCCTTGTGGAATCAAATCTACTTCCAATTCACCACTTAACATTTGGCGTTCGAACTCATCATTTTCACCAACATACGAGGAAATCATTTTTTTGATTTGCTTTTTTTGTAAAAGCAATCCTAATCCAAAATCATCTACCCCTGCATTATTTGAAATACAAGTTAAGTTTTTTACCCCTAGTTCAACTAATTTTCCAATGCTGTTTTCTGGAATTCCACATAGTCCAAAACCACCCAACATGATTGTCATGTCATCTGTAATTCCAACTAATGCCTCGTTAACGTCTTTAACTACTTTGTTCATCTTTTCTTCTTATAATTCTGGTCCGCCATCTTCAATTGAGCAATTAAAAATGGTTCGATCATAATTTGGTGGTCCTTCGAAATCCTTTTTTGAAATATCTATCGACGCATCTTTGTAAACGCGCTGCATATAATAACCATAAATTGGCAGTGCCATTCGCGCACCTTGTCCCCAAGGGTAACTTCTAAAGTGAATATCTCTGTCATCCGCTCCAACCCAAACACCCGTAACTAATTCAGGAGTAAGCCCCATAAACCAACCATCAGATGCTCCGTTCGTTGTACCGGTTTTACCTGCTGTTGGATATTTAATTCCTCCCCACGGTCGGCTACTTCTTAAACTACTACTGGTAGCATAAACACGATTGCCTTGATGTACATTTCCAGCGCCATTAACAGCTCCCTTCATCATGTTAATCATAGTGAACGCCAATTCTTCATTCATGGCTTCTCGAATATCATACTCTAAATCTACGATCACACTGCCATTTCTATCTTCAACCCGCATAATATAGATTGGACGAATATATACTCCTTTATTGGCAAAAGTACTTTGGGCACCTACCATATTATAAAGCGAAATATCCATTGGTCCAAGACACATAGAAGGCACAACATCTTCTGTACGCAGGGCGATTCCAACATTTCTTAACACCTTATCCATAGTTGCTGGTCCAGCGGATGCTCCCATGTCTTTCATTATAGCGACAGTAATATTATTTAGGGACCCCGCTAAACCACATTTTGTTGGAATTGGTGCACCCGTATTTTTTGTTCCTGTTGCAGGACACCACGATTTATCACGTGTTGGACTAACAGGGACGTCAATACAATAATTCATGTCAATGTATGTTTTGCATGGCGTAATTGTTCCTAAACTCAATGCAGCCGCATATACAAATGGTTTAATCGTTGAACCTACTTGGCGTCTTGATTGCTTTACGTGGTCAAACGCAAAGTGATTGAAGTCCGGTCCACCAACCCATGCTTTTATAAAGCCCGTTTTTGGATCCATAGACATAACGCCCGCTTGTAAAATTCCTTTGTAGTATTTAATGGAGTCTAAAGGTGAAATGATAGTGTCAAAATCTCCCTTGTAAGAGAAAACTTTCATTTTAATTGGCGAATTAAATGAAGCCTCTATTTCAGCATCAGTGGCTCCATTAGCTGCCATTTTTTTGTAACGATCTGAGTTTTTAGTGGCTTGATTTAGAATTTGGGCAATTCGTTCGTCTTTTACTTCATTGCCAAATGGTGGACGTTTGTTTCGCGCATTATTTTTATCAAATTCATACTGCAACGTAGTTTCCATATGCTCTTGCACCGCTTCTTCAGCATATACTTGCATGCGCGAATCGATTGTCGTATAAATTCGCAATCCATCCTTATATATATTGTAAGGAGTGCCATCTGCTTTTTGATAAACGTATGATCCGTTATCGTTTGTTTCTTTGAATTTTTTGGTGAGTTCTTTTCTTAAAATTTCTCTAAAGTGTGGTGCTAATCCCTCTTTATGATCAACAATTTGGTAATCAACCGCAATAGGTAAAGCACAAAGTGAATCGTATTGAGCACGGTTTAACGTTACTGAGAGGGCTTCATTTCCTGCATCACTATTTACTAACCATTGAAAGAGTACTTGATTTCTTCGAGAGTATGCTCTTGTACTATCCAATTCAAATTGTGCAAGGCCTGCTTCATCATCTGAATAATCCTTGTATTGAAATTTTAACGGATTATACATGCCAGGGTTTTTACACATTCCGACAAGCATTGCTGCTTCTTCAATATTTAAACTACCGGGTGTCTTATTGAAATAAACTTGCGACGCGGATGAAATTCCAACTGCATTATATAGGAAGTCAAAATTATTCAAATACATGGTGATAATTTCTTCCTTCGTGTAGTGTTTCTCAAGTCGCACTGCCAAGATGTTTTCACCGAATTTTTGTTCTAATCGGTCCCATTTGTCACGAGCAACTCCTCCTCCGATACTGTCACTAGCGGTGTACAATAATTTAGCCAGCTGCTGTGAAATCGTACTTGCACCTCCACCGTCTTTGCCAAGTGAAGCTAACACAACGGCACGTCCTAGTCCATATCCATCTACTCCGGCATGGTTATAAAAACGTTGATCTTCAGTAGCAATTAAGGCAGAAATAACAAATGGTGAAATCTTATTGTAAGGAACACTTTTACGGTTGACACTCCAAAAACGTCCCATTTCTTGTCCGTCAGAAGTGTAAATAATTGATGCCTGCTTGTCTGGCGGATTCGCAAGGTCTTCATGAGAAGGGATATTAGGTCTTGCTTCGCTGAGCATGTATAATATTCCAAACAATGGCAGAAATGCTCCAATCCAAACAATGATTAGAATTATTCGCCTTGTGCGTTTTGATAGTTTTTTCTTGGCTTCTTGCTCCTTTTTCATAACATATTTCCCAACGAGTAAAATTAAGAAATTTACCCTCAAATGAAAGAAATCGAGACGGATTATCCGTAAAAATTTATTATCCACTTGGGATATGGCGTGGATAAGTTGCGCCTGAACTATTATTCGATTAACGAGAATGATCGTCTAGAATCAGGTTTATTAAGAATTAACTGTGTAAACTGGAAGTTTTTTGGGTGAAAATGCGTTGTTTGTTTCCTTAGTTTTGAGGTTTAATCCTATAGATTATCAAAAAGTTAGAATATGCAAGATTCCCTAAATCCAAGTGTTAATGCACCATTAATTGATGAAGTAATTTCAAATGAGTCTTTAAGTTTTTTTGATAAACTCTATTATGGAAACACAATTGAACAATACCTAATTGCATTTGGAATTATTTTGGCAGCAATTATTGGGGGCAAGATTTTGTATTGGATCTCAAAAAAATTCATCTCTAAATTAACCGCTCGCACAAAGTCTAAACTGGATGACATTATTGCGGATAAACTGGAAGAACCAGTTGTATTTGGAATTGTATTAGGTGTTTCTTGGTGGGCGCTAAGCACAAAGTTAAATTATTCTGATGGTGGCGCCTTTATGGGGCATGTTTTTGGCTTTTTGACAGTGATTAATATTACCTGGATGATTGCACGGTTCTCGGATGCATTGATCGAGGAGTATATTGTGCCATTGACGGAAAAATCAGAGTCGGATTTAGACGATCAACTTTTACCTATTTTTAGGAAAGGATTACGCATTATCATTTGGACATTGGGAATAATTGTTGGTTTAAATAATGCCGGGTATGATGTGGGAGCCGTAATAGCAGGACTAGGAATTGGAGGTTTGGCATTTGCTTTGGCGGCGCAGGATACGATCAAAAATTTCTTTGGTGGTATTATGATTTTTGCCGATAAACCATTTGCCTTAGGTGATCGGATTCAAATTGGTGATATCGACGGGTGGGTGCGTGAAATTGGAATTAGAAGTACCCGTGTTGAAACACTTGCTGGGCGAATTGTGACGGTACCAAATTCCATGTTTTCTGATGATGCTGTTGAAAATGTAGATATTGAACCTACTCGAAAAGTGAAACTTGGTTTGGGTTTAACCTATGATACCACGGCTGATCAAATGGAAGGGGCACTTGCGCTTTTGAAGAAAATCGCTAACGATCATAAGGATATTATTGATGATGATATTTTTATGGGGTTCGATTCTTTTGGAGACTTTGCTTTGGGAATTACGTTCATTTATTTCATTCGAAAAGATGCTGATATTTTTGAAACACAAACAAAAATGAATTTGGCGATCTTACGACAGTTTGGCGAACATAAATTAGATATGGCTTTCCCAACACAAACAGTATATCACCAATCATTAACGGCATAGCCTTTTCGTTGGAGTCAAAAACTTTAAGCCAATAACACAATAGTTTTTACGTTTAAAGCATGACAACAAATCAAGATTATTTAATTTAGCGTCATCATTTAATAATGGTTTGCAAGTGATTAAAAATTATCACATCTTAAAATCGATTAAAATTTGTCTCTCGGCTTTCTGCTTAGTCCTTATTTCATGCGGAACAGAAGTGGATGCTCTTGAGCATTCGCACGTTTATTATAACTGTGATGCGGAGGAAAAAGTACAATTGGAAGATGGGAGTTGGGTTTTTGAAAGTGGTAATCTTCAGTTTAAAACAGCCGAAACGCAAAGTGCGGATTATGCTTTTACTGGTGATTATTCCGTAAAACTTGATTCTGTCCACAAATACGGAATGACATTTGTTTTAACTGATATTAAGCAAGGAGAGTTTTTTAAAGCCTCTGTTTGGCAAAAAGAAACTGAAAACTATGGCGCCTTAGTGTGCTCCGTAACAGGTAATGCAAGTTTCACGCTCAGCTCAATCGAAAATGGTTTTTATGAACGCCAGGACGGATGGATGAAGCATATACTGCAATTTAAGGCCATTACAGATTTAGATTCAGCAACGTTTTTTCTTTTTGCGGGCGCTAATAATGAAGATTCTTATTTTGATGATTTAGAAGTTGAGCGCTATCAAAACCGCCCCAATTTTGCTTCAGACGCGAATAATACACTGTCGATTCAGCTGCCAGATTCAAGTCAAACTACCATTGATGAATATATTGGAAAGGTCATTAAAGAAGAAATTATTCGCGATAAGTATAAAAAATTCGTGGAAGGTAATATTATAGTTGAGGGTGATTCGATTCCGATTGAAATCCGTTTAAAAGGAGATTGGATGGACCATTTGGTGAGTGGAAATGCTTCTTATCGAATAAAAAATGGAAGCGGAACAGCTTTTCAAGGATTGCGAAGTTTTTCAATTCAGCACCCGAAAACGCGGAATTATATGCATGAATGGTTTATGCATAAGTTATGCGACGATCAGGATATTTTGTCGACACGTTATTCCTTTTTGTCTGTTAAATTGAACGAGCAATATCAAGGAACCTATGCTTTAGAGGAGCATTTTGACAAACAATTATTAGAGAGCCGTAACAGAAGAGAAGGGCCCATTTTAAAAATAGACGAAACGGCCTTTTGGGCTTTGGCAGTATTAGCCAGGGAGCAAGGTTTGGATCGAATCTCGGCGGCGTATTATGAATCAGCAATTGCCACATGTTTTAAAGTAAGCAGAACCACAAAATCAGAAGCTTTGTCCGGTCAATTTATGAACGGCGCTATTTTATTGAATCACTTTAAAGCAGGTTTTGAACATCCTGAATTAATTTTTGATATGGAGCGCATAGGAACGTATTATGCACTGATGGATTTAGGGAATATCCATCACAGTTTGGCTTGGCATAATCGCCGTTTTTACTATAATCCAATCACTACTAAATTAGAGCATGTTGGCTTTGATATGATTCCTATGGTGGAACCTTACAACCCTTTATTTGCAACCACAGAATTTAATAAAGATCTTGACCAACAATCCGCTGAAGGCGGTTTGAATCATTTCTTATTCTTAAACGAAGACTTCCGGAAAGCGTATATTCAAAAACTAACCGAAATATCGGCTGAAGCTTATCTCGACAGTACTTTTGCAGGATTGGCAACTGAAATTGAAGATAATGAAGCGCTATTAAATGCTGAAGTACCTGGTTATCGTTTCGAACAAGCAGGCTATTATGAAAAAGCGAAAATCATTCGGTCGGAATTAAAAACTTTAGCCAGTCGTTGGGATGAATTTATGGCTGATGAAGCCAAGCAAAACGTTTCTTTTGAGGCTAAGTCTGATCATTATGACATAGGTGATCGTCCATTTTATTTAGAAGAAATCTCCCTGAATGCCTTTCGTTCAAAGATTGATTCGGCTCATTTCCGAATCGATTTAGAGAATTATCATTTTGAAATGGCTGAGGTAATAGGGTATAGCATTAAGCAGAATAAGGACTCGATCATCTATTTCGAATCATCTATTCAACTCGCTGGCTTTAAAGGGGGAAGTTATGTCGATACAGCAAGCATTGAGTTGGGTCAAAAGCCTTCACGTATCTTTTTCAAGCTCAATAACCTTCCTGAAATAATTCAGAAAAAGAAATTCATTAAATGGAAAAAACCAACAGGAGAACATCCGCGAATTACGTTACAAAGAGCGTTTTCTGAATCATCCAATTATTATTCAGTGGTAGATGGATTGGTAACCTTTAAGACAGGAAATTATCAAATTAATGAATTGGTGTACATTCCTAAGGGGTATGGTGTCAACTTCAATTCGGGAACAACCATTGATTTTATTGAAAAAGGTGGATTGATTCTGAATGGCACAACTCGAATGAAGGGTAGTGAAGAGGGGCTTGTGAGGTTTACCTCTTCAGATTCAAGTGGAATGGGAATAACAATTTTGCAAGCAGATTCAGTTGTCCTGCGCCATGTAATTGTTGAAAACATGAATACATTGAACCATGAAGGTTGGGTGTTGACAGGTACTCTTAGCATTTATGAATCCGGAGTAGACATAGATGGTTTAACCATTAGTGGAAATAATTGTGAGGATGGCTTAAACGTAATTCGATCTAATTTTAAGATTCAAAATTGTTTAATTGAGTTCACTAAAAGTGACGGATTTGATGCTGATTTCTGTACAGGAGTATTTTCAAATTCTACTTTCCGTAATACTGGAAATGATTGTATCGATTTTTCTGGAAGTGTGGTCACTATTCATGACATTGAAATATATAATTCTGGCGATAAAGGCGTCTCAGCCGGGGAACGATCTACCCTCTTTTTAAAGAATATCTCAATCGACGGTGCGCTAACAGGTCTGGCCTCAAAAGACGATTCTCGTATTGACGGTGAAAACATAACCGTTAAAAACGCCGAGGTAGGCTTAGCCGCTTTTCAAAAGAAACCAGAGTATGCGGGTTCAACAATGCTCTTAACTAATGTGCATTACCAATTCGTTAAAACGTTAGGGTTAATAGAAAAGGGATCTGAAGCACAGGTTGAAAAACAAACCTATAAAGGTTATCAGAAGTTTGACATTGACGCCATGTATGCCCGCTTTGAGAAAAACTAGTGTCGTTTCGTTGTGCTATAATTATAGGTACTTGATCCCGTGAGCAGTTTCTATACCTCCATCTTATTCATTCTTCCCATAAATAAAACCGCATTCGTCTTATTATCTTTGATGAAGTAGTAAAACGGTTTGTCCACTGTTATTTTCAAAATAGGTTGTGGGCGAGTAGAAACGGATGTTGTTCTAACGACTCCAATGACTGCTGCGGCAGCAGCTTCAGTTCCTGCTTCGTTCACAATTATTTTAGCTTTATGCAAGGCGGCACCAATTTTAAGGTCGCGTTCTTTGCGAATGTCTGAAAAATTTGCGCCATCTGTGAAAGCCGCAATTAATCCCATTTTTTGCAGGTAGGGCTTTAATTCAAAAGTAGGGGCTTCAAAAGTGAACTTTGGCAAAGCGAGAATCACTTTTTGGTTCACCATATTAGAAGTGAGGTTGCCGAACACATTATTCGAAATTTTATAATTCTTCATTTTGTATGGAAGAATGATTACCATTGAAGTTTTGTCATCATCATAAGGCAATTCAATCACCTTTTCGTTTCGGCCTTCATACGCCTTGAAACGATCTGATGAATGCATCATATCTACTTCGGTAATTGTCTCGTCTGAATTGGTAAAGTCATCCTTTTTAGTGAGCTCTTTTTCAAATGTTTTTTTCCAGTTTTGCTTAAAATAAATCGCGTTGACAATCGCCAATTTAAAATCAGTCACGGCCTCAGGTGTCAGCATTTTCTTAATCATTCCATTGGTGCTCTCCTCAATCCATTTATTGATTTTTTCTGCACTTTTGGCAGGCTGATTTTGAAAATCGGTGCGATAAGGTTCTGAATCAAAATTTTGCCTCAATTTTTTTACATAACTGGCAAGAATCTCGAATTTATCTTGTAGCCATACGGAATTACTGATTTCTGCAACCTCTTTTAGTTGTTCAATCTCCTTTAAGAAAACCGCATTGTCTTCACTAAAATTAAAGACCTTTTCAAATTCTGCTTGCGTGTTACCTGCCGCCCCTTCATAGGCCATAGCAAATGCAGTTTTAATGCTTGTTGGGGAGAATAAGACGTTGTCTTGCTCTTCAAGTTCACTAAAAAAATCAAATGTAAATTCGTTTTGAGCAAATCCAATTGTCATAAAAAGACTTGCAGTTAAAAACAGCGTTATTTTTTTCATTTTGTCGAATTTCGTATTTCAATTCAGTACAACTGGAGTTTGAAATGCTTCAGCATGTTTGATTACAATAATTATTGCACTAAAGTATGGATGCGCGATCATTGATTTTTCCATAAAAAAAGTGCAAACCTTTAAGATTACCCCACAAAAAAAAACGCCTAATCCACCAAAGGTGGAAAGGCGTTTTTAATTATGTTGTCATAGGATGAGTATCCCGCAATTTTATTTTTTCTTTCCTTTTATGAATTGCTCAATCGCCATTGTCATACTTGGTGCTTGTGGCATTGGAGCATGAATATCTAAACGAAGGTTGTTTTGTTTAACCGCATTGGCCGTTGTTGGTCCAAAGGCAGCAATCATAGTTTTGTTTTGTTTGAATCCTGGGAAATTCTTTAAAAGTGATTCAATTCCAGAAGGACTAAAGAAAACCAAAACATCATACTTCACGTCTTCTAGATCTGAAAGGTCAGAAGCAACTGTTCTATACAAAATCAATTTTGAGAAATTAATGTTGTTTTCTTCTAGCGTATTTGGAATAGTTGCTCTCAAAATGTCTGAACATGGCAATAAGAACTTTTCACCCTTATGCTTTTTCAACACTTCCATCAAATCATTAATGTTAGTTCTCCCGTAAAAGATTTTTCTTTTTCTGTAAACAACGTATTTCTGAAGATAATAAGCAACAGCCTCTGACATACAGAAGTATTTCATAGCATCAGGCACCTTAAATCTAGTCTCTTCGGAGATTCTAAAAAAATGGTCAACTGCAGTTTTACTTGTCAAAATAACTGCTGTTACTTTTGAAAGTTCAACTTTTTGTTCTCTAAATTCACGTGTTGTAAGGCCTTCTACATTTATAAAAGGTCTAAAATCAATCTTTAATTTGTACTTATCGGCCAAATCAAAATATGGGGACTTTTCGGTCTCCGGTTTTGGCTGAGAAACTAATATTGTTTTAACACTCATAAATCCTACCTCTTTTTTAATTCAATACCCCATTATTTAGGATAAATAATCGAATTCCAACGGCTAACGGAAGCAATTCGAGCGTGCAAAGGTACAAAATAATATAGAAAAAGGAAATTTTATATTTTATTGCTCTGGTTAAACTTTGAAATTCCCTGATGATTACAATTAATCCGACTAGAATTAATATGGCAATCAATGTATATTCGTGATAGCCAGCGGGTAGATATTGTGTAAAAATTAAAATAGGGGTTAATATGACACCACCAATTTGAAAAAATAAAAGGTGATTGATGTGGTGATCCTGTAATCCGATTTTTGTACTTGTAAAAAAGATCAATAATTGAATTACAATTAACTTTAGAAGAGCGCCAACGAATAAGGCTCCAACTAAAATTAGGATCAAACTATTTACATTGGCATTCAATGCTTTCCACACTATTATTCCTACTGAAGTGAAGTAGGTCATGTTCAATAAAATGGACGTTAATGTGTTTAAATTCAGGTCGTCGCTAATACTATTTACCAATTGGCGATTACTGAAAGCCGTTTTAAAAAGCATTTTGAGGTAACCAGGACTAAGTGTTCGCACCAAAGCAATAGCAATTAAGTTGAATGCAATTAATGCCCAAAAAATTAAATTAAAATTATCTGTGACAGGAATTGGATCTCCAATAGTGCTTATTTCGTTTAAAAATTCTTGCGGTTCCACACTGCAAAAATAATCGATTTCAGTTTGTTTTAAATTTAAGGGCAGAATAATATAACATATCATTCTATTTCCTGTTAAATTATTTACTTTTGTATTCACTGACAAAAATTAGATAAATGGCGACAGATTTATACACACATCCAGATTATTTTAATATGGATGATTTGCTAACGGAAGAGCACAAGTTAATTCGTGAAGCAACACGTGCTTGGGTAAAGCAAAATGTATCTCCAATAATTGAAGATTATTATGAGAGAGCTGCATTTCCAGCGCATTTAGTGAAGCAATTAGGTGAGATAGGGGCTTTGGGTCCATACATACCTGCAGAATATGGAGGTCCTGGATTAGATCAAATCTCATATGGACTGATTATGCAAGAATTGGAACGTTGCGATTCTGGTTTACGTTCAACTTCATCAGTTCAAAGTTCATTGGTCATGTATCCAATATGGAAATATGGAAATGAAGAACAAAAACAAAAATATCTTCAAAAATTAGCTACAGGTGAATTTTTAGGATGTTTCGGTTTAACAGAACCTGATCATGGATCAAACCCTGGTGGAATGATTTCGAATTTTAAGGATATGGGAGACCATTATTTGCTGAACGGAGCAAAAATGTGGATCTCAAATGCCCCACTAGCTGATGTAGCTGTAGTTTGGGCGAAAAATGAAGAAGGAAGGATTCATGGTCTTATTCTTGAAAAAGGTATGGAAGGATTTTCTGCACCAGAAATGCACGGCAAGCATTCTTTGCGCGCATCTATTACGGGTGAACTTATTTTTGACAATGTGAAAGTTCCTAAAGCAAACCTATTGCCAAATAAAAGTGGTTTAGGAGCACCTCTTGGATGTTTAGATTCTGCAAGATTTGGAATTGCATGGGGTGCATTAGGATCTGCAATGGATTGTTATGATCAAGCTTTGAGATATTCAAAAGAACGAACGCAATTTGGTGTTCCAATTGGCGCTTTCCAATTAATACAAAAGAAATTGGCTGAAATGGTGACTGAAATCACAAAAGCCCAGTTATTAACCTTCCGCCTAGGTCAACTAAGAAACGAAGGTAAAGCTACTTCTGCTCAAATTTCAATGGCCAAACGGAATAATGTCGATATGGCATTGACCGTTGCAAGAGAAGCTCGCCAAATTTTAGGCGCAATGGGAATCACAAATGAGTTTTCGGTAATGCGCCATATGGCAAATCTGGAATCTGTTGTGACCTATGAAGGAACACATGATGTCCACCTATTAATTACCGGTATGGATGTGACAGGGATTCCTGCTTTCGCCCGTGATATGCCAGATTTGAGTAAAATGTAAGAATAATTTTTTTATAAAAAAACGCCTATCCGCCTTTGCTGGATGAGGCGTTTTTCTGTTTTTTCATCCCTTAAATTTACCTTTTAACCAATTCTTGCTTGAATTTCATTTCTACATTCGTAAACTTTGTATGGTGAAACATCTAGTTTTATTCATATCATTTTTAATTGCCGGGGTCACTTTTTCTCAAGAGATAAAGTCAATTGCTGCATTTAAAATAAATGCGGAATCAAATATTGACGGGGTACTTGATGAGAGCTTCTGGGCGTCTTCAGAAATAGCGACTGATTTTATCCAAAACTCGCCCGTTGCAGGAGCACCCTCCATTGAAAATACGGAAATTAAGATTGTCTACGACGATAACGCCATCTATGTCGGAGCTACCATGTATGATGATCGTGATTCTATGACTATGACCCTTTCACAAAGAGATGATTTGGGAAATGCAGATTGGTTCGGAGTAATTTTTGACCCCTATGACGCGGGAACAATTGGATTTGCTTTTATAGTGACCTCTGCCGGAGTTCAGATTGATGAATTACACAATGTTGAAAATGTAGATGCGAATTGGAATGCCGTATGGAAAAGTGCCGTAACAGTCTATGAAGATAAATGGATATTGGAAATGAAAATTCCTTTTTCTGCACTTCGATTTTCTAAGGATAATCAAAACGATTGGGGTGTAAATTTTGCGAGAAATATTAGAAGAAACCGGGAAGAGTCTTATTGGAACCCGAATGATCCCCGAAGAAGAAATTTAATCTCTCAATTGGGTAAATTAAAGAATATTAAAAATATTGACTCACCATTGCGTTTGGCATTTTCACCCTACTTATCTGGATATGTAGAAAAGTTTGAAGGCAATACTTCTTATACGGGAAATGGAGGGATGGACGTAAAGTGGGGAATTAATGAAGCGTTTACACTGGATATGACGTTGGTTCCAGATTTTGGTCAGGTTCAATTTGACAATCAAGTGTTGAACACCTCTCCATTCGAAGTGAGATTCAATGAAAGAAGGCAGTTTTTTACGGAGGGAACTGAGCTGTTTAATAAACCTGGCGGAATTTTTTATTCCAGAAGAATTGGAGGAAGACCAATAAATTCTGCAGCGATTGATGAAGATTTGAATACAAACGAAATTGTTAGACAAGACCCGAGTGCTTCGCAATTGGTGAATGCAACTAAAGTTTCTGGAAGAACTAAAAAAGGGACCGGAATTGGAATTTTTAATGCTGTAACAGCACGAATGGATGCAGTGATTGAAGATACGTTAACAGGTTTAGAGCGCGCATATCGAACTGGACCAATGACCAACTATAATGTTTTAGTAGTCGATCAAAACTTAAAAAACAACTCATCTGTTGCGCTAACCAATACAAATGTATGGAGAGAAGGAGATGCTTATGATGCAAATGTCACTTCGGGGGTGGTTGATATTTATACGAAGGGACAGAAATATAATTTTTGGGCAATTGGAAATGTTTCTCAAATTATCAATAAAGATAGCACAGATTTTGGCCATAACGTACTTGCCGGAATTGAAAAATCAGTAGGAAATTTTACCGGTGGATTGACCTATACGGAAATTGGTAAATCCTATAATCCTAATGATTTAGGATTTAATACCATAACCAATATCAGAACAATAAAGGCGTTCGCAAACTATAACATTTACAAACCATTTTGGCGACTTTATAGATTTTGGTCTTCCGCATCTGTTCAACGTTCAAGTCTAGTAAGACCAAACGTGTTTTCATTTGTAGGCATTGATGCAAATGTGGGTGGAAGTTTTAGAAATTTCTTGGCAGCAGGTTTTGACATGTATGTACAACCATTTAGAAATCATGATTATTTTGAACCAAGAATTGAAGGTCGATTTTATCAGGATGATGCCATGGCATTTTTGGGTGGTTTTATATCTTCAGATTATAGTAAACCTTTCGCTTTGGATGTTAACGCAGGATGGTATCAGTATTTTGAGGTCAATCGAGTAGGGTTTGATTTAAAGGTGAGTCCAAGAATTAGATTTAACGATAAAATTTTCTTGGTCTATCGTTATGAGCAAAATAATGCGTTTAACGAAGAGGGTGTGGCATTAACTAATGATTTTGAAGTACCTTTAATCGGGGATGATCCTATTTTTGCGAAAAGAGACCGAACCACTATCACAAACACGGTTGATTTATCCTACATCTTCAATAACAAAATGGGAGTGACCTTTAGATTAAGACATTATTGGTCAAAATTGGATTATAATGAATTTTTCATCTTAAATGATGATGGCGTAATGACAAAGACCGACTACACTGGTCTTGGTCTTGATAATGAATCAATTCACAACAATAGTTTTAATTCATTTACAATTGATATGGCCTATCGTTGGGTATTCGCTCCAGGTTCGGAAATTAGTCTTGTTTGGAAAAATTCAATTTTTTCTTTTAATGATCAAGTCGAATTAAATTATATTGAAAATGTAGGGAACGTGCTCAACGATTCTGCAACAAACAGCCTTTCACTGAAAGTGCTTTATTATATTGATTATTGGCAATTTCATCAAAAAGTATTCAAAAAGTAGCGACAAGGGAGATTAAGGCATGCTGATTTTAAGCACTGATTTTTTTCCATTTGCAATTCATTGTATTATATAATCCCCGTATTTTCAACTTCAATCATACCGGTTTCTATATCTATGTGATTCACGATCTTTCCTTACAAATCATAAATGACTAAATAATCAAAAATTGAAGTGTTTTGAAAGGTGAAATCAACAATTCGAATCTCAGAATCGCTGGAGTTTGATCCGCCTACCAAAGGATCATAAGTGAGTAAATAAGTTTTGTTCGAAACATATTGATCGGCTTCCATTCCGCGGCAAATCACCCATTCGTTTGAACTAATTTGAGCAATGCCACGCAAATCCATAACGCCGTATGGAGCGCCTTCACCTTGGTTCCAATTCCCGTTCGATCATACCGCATAATTTGATTTAATGGCGGAACACCACCGCTGCCATTATAGGCGACCCCATTATAGTTGTATGAAATGGCAGATCCACCCGCCCAAAAAACGTAATCTCCATAAGTTAAAGCCGCTGCGCGATACAAGGTCGTTGGGCCATCTTCTAAAAGCGTCCACTCAATTTCTGTAGGATTTTCGGACTTATTTCTTTGTTTTCATTTACAACTGGATCGGCAATTTGGTAAACAGAATCCCCGTCATGAACGTAAACGTCATAATCTTCAAGGTTCTTAAATACTTTATTTCTTCCGGAAAATTCACCACCCGTGAGCGAAATTCTTTTGTAAGGGTTTCAACCAACTAAAATTAGGAGTGCGGCTGCTATAATCAATGGGATTTTAATTTTTATAGCTACGTAAAGATATGTAAATTAAGCAATTATAGAGACGTTTGTCGATTTAATATTCAATTGTTACATTATAACCCGTGTGTTTTCTAATATTTAAAACACGATCGTTGTCAAGCAATAGGTATTGTCCTTTAATTCCTTTGAGTACGCCTTCAATTTCAGGTAGCTTATCAAACCCAACGCTTTTTACTTTTTCTGGAAATTGGTTAACTGGATAGTTGATTTCAATGATTTCATCATCCTCTGTCATATACTTCGCCAAATCTGCTGGCAGCAATTCTTCAATTTGCCATTTTTCCTCTTCCAAATCAAAATCTCCAATCTCATTTTTGAGCATTCTGCGCCAATTCGTTTTATCTGAGAAATAACTTTTAAGCGCAACTTCAATATCTCCTGCCAATTTTCGGTAAGGGGTTTCTGCTACTCGAATCGCAAATGTCGCCCCTTGGTCAATCCAACGAGTTGGAATTTGTGTGCTTCTTGTTACGCCAACTTTTATTCCAGAAGCAACAGCCAAATAAACGAAATGGGGCTGAACATGATGATCTTCTTCCCATTTAATGTCTCTTCCTTTGCCCAAGTGCCCTTCGCAAAGTTCGGGGTTAATTATACATGGGCTAGAAGCTGGAGCATTCATAAAGCAATCATAACAAAACCCTTGTGCAAATAGTTTTTTCAGTTTCTGACAAGAAGAACATTTTGTGACCCCATCAAAGGTTAATTTAATCGATTTCCCAATTCGGTCGTTCATTTTGATTTGTTCCGATTCTGAAACAAGTGTGTATTGCACCGTGTTTCCCAATTCTACCTTCATTTTGTTTAAAAACATATGTGTTTTTTATAGCGGATTTTTGATTATTTTGAGAGCGTTAAAAACAGATACAAAGTTAGGAAAATTATGGGTTTTTAGGCCTTCATTTTTTTAACATCAGAATCGTTGCGATAGATGCAAGGATAAGAGCAAAATAATAATTATTTTAGCAGCTTAATGAATCTATTCGAACATATCGGGCGTTATTTTGGAATGCTAAAATCCGTTTTTTCTCGACCTGAAAAGGGAAAAGTGTTTCGAAAGATGTTTTTTTCAGAAGTAGATTCCATTGTAATTAATTCAATTCCATTAGTTGCATTCTTGTCGGTTTTTATGGGAGGAGTAATATCTTTGCAGACTGCCGCAAATATGGGGTCACCTTTATTACCTGAATATACAATCGGTTACATTACACGGTCATCCACAATACTAGAATTTTCTCCCACAATTATTTCATTGATATTGGCCGGTAAAATCGGATCAAATATTGCGTCAGAAGTAGGGACAATGCGCGTGACTGAGCAAATTGATGCCCTTGAAATTATGGGAGTAAATTCAATTGGTTATCTCATGTTTCCAAAGATTTTGGCTACGACATTATTCTTACCATTCGTTGTCATTATTTCAATGGCGCTTTGTTTAGTAGGAGGGTGGATAGCCGGAGTTCAGTCTGGCTTGTATTCGACTGAAACGTACCTTATTGGGATAAAAGCATTTTGGTATGAGGATCAATTTTACTTATACTATGCCCTGTGTAAAACCATGATATTTGGGTTCTTAATTACATCAATCCCTGGTTATTTTGGTTATTATACAAAAGGGGGGTCGCTAGAAGTAGGGCGCTCAAGTACATCTGCTGTTGTTGCATCTTCTGTCGCGATTTTGGTAGCTAACTACATTTTAACACAATTAATTCTTGTTTAGTGATTGAGGTAACGGACATATCAAAATCATTCGGTGAAACGCAAATCTTATTCGATATTGATGCGAAATTTACGGAAGGGCAGGTAAACCTAATTATTGGTGCTTCTGGTCAAGGAAAATCAGTGTTAACAAAATGTATTGTTGGACTGCATGAGGTAGATGAAGGAGGAGCTGTTTTGTATGATGGTAGAGATTTTTCGGCCATGAATCGTAGCGAACGCATTGAGATTAGAAAGGAAATTGGAATGCTTTTTCAAGGAAGTG
>Ga0213861_10000876_pt1 | contig 27084 bp, 23 predicted proteins | sample PICome_4_FD_160110 | JGI IMG/M metagenome (GOLD analysis project Ga0213861, IMG submission 160110) | Coastal seawater microbial communities near Pivers Island, North Carolina, United States - PICO131 | ecosystem: Environmental > Aquatic > Marine > Coastal | place: USA: North Carolina... | reverse complement strand
TGGTGCTCCCCCACGGTAAAGTCGGCCAATCCCCGACAGCCATCATCCACGACCACACAGATGGAAAATTTGGCCCTTTTGCCAATCAGGTCTTGGTCGGTGAGCAGACTCATTCCGAAGTCCAGCGAGTGTTCCTCGAAAAAGTCAACGGCATCTACCAAGGAGCGGTCATCAAGTGTCTTTCAGGTTTTGAAGCCGGCATTATTCCCATGCGTCTCAGCGACGACGGCACTTTGTTTATCGGTGGCAGCAACCGTGGCTGGGCAAGCCGAGGCAGTAAACCCTTCACCTTTGAGCGTGTCCGCTCGACAGGGAAAAACCCGTTTGAAATTCTCGAGATGCGCGCCAAACCAGATGGCTTTGAACTCACTTTCACCGAAGCCGTTGATCCAAAATCTATCAAGCCCGACTCTTTCTCAATGGCCGCATGGACCTACATCTACCAGTCCAAATACGGTAGCCCGGAAGTGGATCAAGCCACCCCGGTGATCAAGTCCGCCAAAGCCTCCCCCGACGGCAAATCAGTCCGCCTAATCATCGACGGCCTCGTCAAAGGCCACGTTCATCACCTCATCAGTAACGGGGTAAGATCTGCAAAGGGCAGTGAACTCTGGCACAAGGATGCCTACTACACGCTCAACGAAATCCCTGACTAAGCCAGCCCAACAAAAAACGACCGAGCCCATTACCAGAGCCCGGTCGATTGGTTGTTTTTTTAGCGAATGTTCTTACCAAGCTATCTGGACACCAGCACTCAAAAACCACTCTGTGCCCAGCTGCGGGCCATCCAGGTTTTGATAAACAGGTGCTCCAGCCTCAACGGCAAAACGTGCTCCTGTCTCTGTGTCCCAGAGACTTAATCCAAGGGAGAGATCAAGACGTGATCCGCCACGTGCATCAGGATCAACAGCACCAGCCACTGGCTGCCCTGCCAAGGGGCCCATGGGAATGACCGGCATCTGATCATCACGACCGTCGACATTAGCCCAGCTGCTACCAGTCAATCGGATCGACACCGCCGACCATTGGTTGATACGGCGATTAAGCCAACCAGTGAGCATCGCGCTATCACCGAGTGTGTAGCCGTTGTCATTTTCATCCAAATGAAGCACAGCTGAGACCTGACTACCATAGGACCAGTCACCCGACTGCCCCAGCCATGTCAATGACGGCTTCAGATCCCAAGTTCCAGAGCCTAACTGCATCGGGTAGCCCATGCGCGCACCATTACTCATACGCTCGTCAATAGAGCCCGTAGGTGCTGAGAGGCCTAAGCCAACATGAGCACTACTAGCCTGCTTTTTGTAGAGCCCATAATAAGCTGAAAAAGTGGCATCTCCCCAACCAGAGGAACGCATCTTAGTGCGATTACCCATCATATTATTGAGCATGCTGTTTTCCTTATAAGCCGACATCAACATCAGAGTAAGCTTGTCACTGGGCGCATACATCACTCCCAGCATATGCATCTGCATATCCATTTCAGCAGCACTACCCATGTAGCCATTTTGCGCAGCCGCATCAGAGATTTGCGAGTCACCATCGTAGTTGCGCTGCATGCTCATCAACATATAACGATAGGATGCCATCAAGCCACCCTTGCGATGGATGTGATCTCCCATCACTCCGCTGGGAGCATGAGGGAAATAATTATGCCCGTCAGCTGCACAAGCACAGCTCGATGTGCACGTGCAATCAAACGTTTGGCAGCCGGCACACTCAGTAGAGTTTTTGACAACCGGAGCAGATACGCCCGCATCCACCAATGGGATAGGAGCACCAACAAGAACCACTACGAGAGCGGCTGTAGATAAAATAGAATTTTTCATGATTAAAAGAAGTGAGTATTAACATTTATAAGTGAACAATAAGTGCCACGCCTCGTTCGAGGACGGTGCTAGGTGAAAGCTGCCTGCCCTATTCAATCTAGGCAGCCAGCAGGTTGACACGGTCAACGCCGTGCAAAAATAAACAATAGACCAATCAACACCCTCGGGGTGGCGGCAATGGAGGCTCATCCTGCCGGCCAAGCACCACGACCTGCACTTCTCGTGAGAGAGGCACGTGAATTGATACTGGCGGAAACACAAGATCTACTGCGGACCAGCTTACAGGCGCAAACTTAGCGGTCGGCTTTAACTCGGGGATCGGAGCTTGTTGCTGCGTGTCACCGCGCTCTTGCTCAATGGCACAGCACATCGCACAGGGCGCATCACCGCTGAAAGTGCTATCAAGTGCCGCAGAAACGCCCTCTTGGGGGGCTCGATCGTATATCATACTCATCCACGCCAAGGTCTGAGCCACCATCAGATGGGCATCAAGAATACCCACCGCAGCTACAATACATAGACATTTTCCAAGACCTTTGAACACGACGGCACTCATTTGCCATCGATATCCATCTCGGTCAATAGCTTCTTTTCCTGCCCCTGCAGCATATGAAATAGTTGACGAAGTCGTGTCTCTGGCTATGAGTTTGCCCATGCAAGAGCCGACGCAAGAAAGCGAAGACCCCATCAACGAGGAAAACCCAGCAGAAGAAAGCTCCGAGCAAGCCCCTCAGGAGGTCGACGAAGCTGCCGAAAAAACCACAGATGAGGTGGAAATCGATCCGTGGCAAGCTCTCGAACTCGAAGCTGCCAAGTGGAAGGACCAAGCCATCCGCAGCGCTGCTGAGCTGGACAACTTCCGCAAGCGTATGTCGCGCGAAAAACTCGACGCTGTCCGCTACGGCAATCAAAGCCTACTCGAGGAACTGCTGCCGGTGCTTGATAACTTTGACATGGGCATGCAAGCCGCCGCCCAAGAGGAAGGTTCCATGCTCTTTATGGGTATGCAGATGGTCCACAAGCAAATCAGCGAATTTCTCAGCTCCCAGAATGTCGAGGAAATCCCAGCACAAGTCGGTGGCGAGTTCGACCCCAAAATTCATGAGGCCCTCAGCCAGCAAGTCAGCGAAGACATCGATGAAGGAAAAATAGTCCACGTTCTTCGCAAAGGCTATCGTATCGGCGATCGGCTACTTCGCCCATCCAATGTCATCGTCGCTCTCGGTGCCGAAACATCGGCCACTGAACCATCCACCCCCCAGCCAGAAAACGAATAAGCGATGTCATCCAAACGCGACTACTATGACGTCCTCGGCGTCTCCAAAGATGCCTCAGCTGCCGAGCTCAAAAAAGCTTACCGCAAGCTGGCCATTAAATATCACCCTGACAAAAACCCTGACGACCACGAGGCTGAGGAAAAGTTCAAAGAGCTCGGCGAAGCCTATGAAGCCCTCAGCGACGAAGACAAGCGTGCTGCCTACGATCGTTACGGACACGCAGCCTTTGAAAATGGTGGCGGTGGCGGATTTGGTGGCGGCGGTGGCTTCCACGACGCCTCAGATATCTTCTCCCAGGTTTTCGGCGGAGCATTCGGCGGCGGTGGTGGTGGCTTTGAAGATCTCTTCGGCGGTGGCCGCAGACGTCGTAATCCCTCCGGTCGACAGCCCGGTAGCGATCTCCGCTACGACCTTGAGATAACGCTCGAAGAAGCCGCCAGCGGCATCCAAAAGGAGCTTGAAATCGAAAAACTAGAAGCCTGCTCAACCTGCGACAGCAGTGGCTCCAAAAGTGGCAGCGGCCGCAAATCCTGCAGCACCTGTGGTGGTCAGGGTGTTGTGACCCGCCAACACGGCATCTTTGTTCAACAGTCAGAGTGTCCAGCATGCCACGGCGCAGGGCAAACGATATCAGACCCCTGCCCCGATTGCAGCGGCGAAGGTCGCAAGAACGAAACCACACGCATCAAAATCAACATTCCCGCAGGTGTCAATGATGGCACTCGCCTACGCTCCAGTGGCAATGGCGATGCCGGCTTAAGAGGTGGCCAACCGGGTGACCTCTACGTATTTCTCCACATTAAACGACATGACTTATTCGAGCGCGAAGAGAACGATCTCTTTTGTGAGGTGCCTCTGCCCTTTGTCACCGCAGCACTCGGTGGTGAATTAGAAGTCCCTACTCTCGACGGCAAGTCTTCCATTAAAATACCTGCAGGAACGCAAGGAGGAACCACCTTCCGACTACGCAACCGAGGCATCAAAGACCTACGTTCAGGAGGCAAAGGTGATCTCCATGTGGAAGTCCAAGTAGAAGTGCCGACAAAACTCAACTCGGAACAAAAGGACAAGCTCAAGGAATTCTCTGATTCCATTGGAGCCAAAAACAATCCCATGCAAGAGTCCTTTGTTGAAAAAGCCAAACGCTTCTTTGGTTCATAGGCCATAACCCAACAAGAGTTAATCATCACCTTGTATGAACCGCTATTTCATTCCTGCCGATCAATGGGATGATGAACACCCCTCACTAAGCGGGGAGGAAGCCAGGCACTGCTGCCGCGTCATGCGCGCACGCGAGGGAGATGATATAGAGGTCTTTGACGGTCATGGCACATCGGCGATCTGCAAGATCTCCGGCATCAATCGTGATGCTGTTCGTTGCCGCATCACCAGTAAAACCTTGTCGCCGAAGATCGAACATCCGATCACTCTTTGCCAAGCAATCCCCAAGGGTGGCAACATGGAGCTTATTGTTCAAAAAGCGGTCGAGCTCGGGGTCAGCAAGATCCAACCACTGATCACAGCGCACACCGTGGCACGCCCAGATTCCGCAGAAAAGAAAGGCAACAAGTGGCAGCGAATAGCCCTGGAGGCCTGCAAGCAATGCGGTCAAAACTATTTACCCGAAATCGCCACACCCGAGCCCTTTGATACGTGGCTAAGCAATCTGACCGGTAGTAGCACCCGCCTCATCGCGGCACTCGATGAACGTGCCGTGCATTTGAGAGAACACTTTGCCGCACAAGCCCCAGAGGGGGACATCCTCTTTCTTGTTGGACCAGAGGGCGATTTCTCAAAGGATGAATATGATGCCGCCTATAAGTCAGGTTTTCAGCCTATCAGCTTTGGCAATATCGTATTACGGGTTGAGACAGCCAGCCTCTGCGGCTTGAGCATCATCCAACACGAACTCTCAGCCTAAAAGACTCAGTTGAGATGGCGAAACGGCGTCTGCTCGTTCTGCATTGATGTTTGAAAGAAGTATGCCCGAGGCTTGATATATCAGCATCGCAAGTTTTTTAAGCCACCATCAACACGAGCTTAGATTTCAAAATAATTACGATTATGTTTATTTTTTTGAACCGTTAATAGTTTGACTATATCGACTTCTAATCTGTAGGATACTTATTCCCTCCATCTGATAATTGTTCTCAATTTCACCTGATGGCCTCCACCCTTTCGACATTATCCAAATCATCCTTCTTGGCTTGCGTGGCATTGGCCACGTCCCAAGCTTACGCTTGGTCACCTGGCGCAGGTAGTGAATCGGCTACATCTGGCTTCACGGTGGATACCCAATCCAGAAATGACGTCATTTCTTTTTGGAACTCTGTTTATAGCGAATCCGAAGGTTATGAAGCCCGCTTAGCCTGGACAGGCTCGATCGGCAACAATGAGCCTGGCTTCACCTCAGCAGCCTTCAAAAACGACGTCGAGCGGCGCATCAATTATTACCGCGCCATGGCAGGCATGGATGCAAATATATTGATCAACTCAAGCCGGGAAATTGTTAGTAGCACTAAATTTGACACTCCAGACGGCACCACCAAACAAGATGCAGCGCAAGCAGCCGCATTCATGCTTTCTATAAACACAGCCGAATTTCAATCAGGAGGCAGCGTCAGCAATGGCGCCGACCCCCACGACCCACCCGAAAATTGGATTGAAGATGGCAGCATTCCCAGAAATGGCACCTACCATTCAAATGTCGCCGTTGGTTATTATGGCCCGGGCGCAATTGATGCCTATATCAGCGAAGATGCTCAGGGCGCTGGCGGAGCAGAAAACTCAGACGTGGGACACCGACGCTGGATTTTCCATTCTCGCCTTCAGGAAGTGGCCACCGGTGACGTTCGCCCAACGAGCAGCAACTACTTTCCCGCTAATGCACTCTACGTGTTTGGTGATTGGCTGAACCCTTCCAGCTCACCTGAATTTGTCTCATGGCCAAATTCAGGTTTTATCCCAGAAGATATCACGCCTAGGCTTTGGTCACTTTCATATCCGGGGGCTGATTTCAGCAATGCCACCATTGACATGCAAATTGTGGGAGGATCTACACCCAGCACGAGAATTACGAACTCCGATTTTGGCTCTTACGCTGACAATACCATCGTTTGGAAAACGACTGATGCCGCAGCCATTCCCTCGGCCGAGTATGAAGATGTAACGATCCAAGTCACCGTTGCCAACATACTGATCAATGGCAACGCATACAGCCACGATTATTCCGTAACCATCATCAACCCCAAGCGCCTCTCGGACTCCCCCACCCTGACAGGAAACACCAGCCCCCCCCAAACCGGTGCAAATTATATTTTCAACAACATCGATCATGCCGAGGAATACGAGTTTGAAGTCTCGAGCATTACTCCGGCAACATGGATAGAGGGTGCAGAAGATTCGGCCAGTGATTACGTAATTGACGGCACAGCGAGCACTTACCAGCTACGCACGGCTTACGCGTGGGAGGGTTTCAACTTCTGGAATACCGGAGCTAAGGCTTTCCGCCTTGCTTTCCCAAATAATGCACTGCCCCTCTCTAGAGAAACGTTCACCATCAACCGCACAATCATCCCCAGAGCAGGCAGCTCGCTATCATTCTCAATGCGCCGAGGATACATGACAGCCAATACCAAACTTGAGGTTGAGTATTCCGACAATGGAGGAGGATCCTGGACAAGCCTAGCTGCTTATACCGGCAAAAGCGATGGCTCGCCCGATAACAGCTTCACCACTAAAAACATCAATCTGGAGTCCACCGGAAATCAAATATTGATTCGCTTCCTATTACATCAGCCAACTCCCACCGGGGTCTATGATATTATTAATTATAGCGGCTATCCCGTTGGTGTTTTCATTGATGACATTCAATTTATCGATTGCGAGTGGCTGCAAAGCTTATCCCTCACGAGCCTCGCTAAAAACTCAGACTTTGCCACCCTTGATAATGTGACGGGAGGCGGACCACTCAAGGTAGGTAGTAGCTACATACTCAAGCTTAGGCCAAAAATTGGCAATGCCTGGATGCCCTTTGGCCAGTCACTCGAGGTTATTCCAGCTGAAGCCATTGATGCTGAAAACTACCAGCAATGGGCCCTCACATACTACCCATCGATAGGCGGTTTCAACGATGACTTTGATAACGACGGCCTACCAAACGGCATCGAACATATCCTCAACCTCAACCCTATGAATGCAGCCGATGCCGAGGCCGCATTGTCCCCCACGATCAACAACGGTCAGTTACAGATTTCTCACCCCATTATTGGAGGCAATCAGATTGAAGCGGAATGCTCCTTCACGCTTGAGGCCGGCAGCTGGGAACCTGTTCCTGTGACTATTTCAGAGGCCGGCATCGCCACAGCGAGCGTAGACCTGAGTGCAGCCAACGGCAAATGCTTCATCCGGTGGGCGGCAAGTGAGCTTTAAGCGCCTCAGTGAACCCACCGCTCAATTCTAGCTATCGTTATTTAGCTGTTGATTTTTTGTAAATATCCACCGCGCGAGCAATAGCCACTGCAAGCGTTTGCTGGTAGGCCGGTGAGCGGATCTTGGCCGCCTCATTACGGTTTGAGAGAAATCCACCCTCGAGGAGTATCGCAGGAATTTTAATACCTGTGAGCACGTTGTATCTTGCCCGCTTAATCCCGCGATCCTCGATACTAAAATTGTTTCCTGAACTCTGGTTATTGAGATACATTAGCGCCCTGCTGTGCGCCGCGGTTGCCAGCGCGATACTTGCCGAGCTCATGATGTTTCCCGGCACTGTATATTGATCTCCAGGTCTAGCCTCCCGGCCCATGTGAGGCACCCCCACAGGCGAAATGGTAAAGGTTTCTATGCCGTTTGCACGGGAATTACCGGAATTGAAATGGATACTGATAAATATCGCTTCTGGATACTTGTTGGCAATCCTGACGCGGTTATCCAAGCTCACACTGACATCACTATCTCGAGTCATCACGACTCGATACCCGTTTTTCTGAAGAATTTCTCTCGCCAGCCTAGCCACCTTCAAGGTGTATACCTTTTCGTTTTCATAAGGACCCAAACTGCCCGAGTCTTTGCCTCCGTGACCGGCATCGATCACTACCGTATTAAAGTTACGAGCACGGTGGATATAGGTTGGTCGCATTACCGGATCGATCAACTTGTTAAGATCCGTCTTAGATAGAAGATAACGACCGTTTTGCTCAATGACAGGATAGCTCAGAATAAACAAAACGCCATTCATCCTGCATCGCTGAGTACCGGGACGAACCTCCATCTCCACACTCTGACTTTCCATCGTGATGACTGCGCCATACCTGATTTTATTAAAGTAGTAAAAATCCTTTACGCTTCGCAGAGTGACATAATCAATCTCCTTGTATTTGACGGTCTCCCATTTGAAATCCGTATCCGCCTCAGCTTTGCCGCCATGCCCTAACCACACAACCAAGGAGATGCATAACAGCCTCACGGCTCGGTGATATTGTCTCATCATTACATACATAGGTTCCTCAAATTCTTGTGCGCAAACAATAGTCTGATTCGACCGAATGACAACGGCATTTCTCACTCAACAATAGCTCACTATAAAACTACCTCTCGACAGCCCAAAATTGGACTGCTACTCATCGCTGCATGGAAAATATTGAGATTGCAGGGACTTATCGTGCTCAATGGGGAGAGGGACCCATCTGGTGGGAAAATCGTCTCCTCTATGTCGACATTGAAGCCCATCAGCTACTGGAATATGACCCATCATCCAAGCGTGAATCCAGCTGGAACGTGACCAGCTCGGTAGGGCGCATCGGCACGGTTGTTCCCCGCTCATGTGCAGGCCCGGAGGGGAACCTCCTTATAGCTGGCGATACTGGCATCCATTTTTTCAACCAGTTAACCAATCAGAGCACTGCCATCGGTGACCCTGAAGCCAATCTTCCGGATAACCGCTTTAATGACGGCAAGTGTTCCCCTGACGGCCGCCTCTTTGCAGGCACGATCAGCACCACCAAAAAGTCAGGTAGCGCCGCACTCTACCGCCTCGATACAGACCTTTCGATTCACACCGCATACGCAGGCGTCACCAATTCCAATGGCATCGTCTGGAGCAAGGACAACTCGACCTGCTACTATATCGACACCCCACGACAAGAGGTTCTCGCTTTTGACTATAGCACAGAGACAGGACAACTTAGCGCTCTTCGTACAGCTTTCCGCACAGATCATATAGATGGTTCTCCAGACGGCATGGCCATTGACGACGACGACAAGCTATGGATTGCTTTCTGTCACGGAGCCTGCGTCATCTGCTTCGAGCCACATAGCGGCAAACAACTTCATCGCGTCAATCTACCATGCATGGAAACCACCGCTTGCGCTTTTGGCGGGGAAAACTTAGATGAGCTTTTTGTCACCACGGGCATCCACAAAAATATAGTAGAGTCAGATGCCGGCCGGCTTCTTTGCATTACTGGCTTGGGGGTAACTGGCGCCCCAAGCAATTCATTCCGTGGTTAAAGACGGGATAATCGTTGCAAATGAGCGTTAAACGTGACATCTCTGCGCTTCACAAAATCCCCTTATAACCTAAATTTTATCGAGTCATGAACACTAATGCTCACCAAGAAGTTCGCGTATTTGCGCCAGCAACTGTCGCCAATGTCGGCTGCGGATTTGACGTGCTCGGCTTTGCTATCAATGCACCCGGGGATGAAGTTGTTGCACGCCACTCCGAAAAACCGGGGCTACGCATCACAAAAATCACCGGAGATAACGGCAAACTGCCGAAAATCCCTGAAAAAAACACCGCCGGCGTTGCAGCCCTCGATCTCCTCAGGCATCTGGGCATGAGCGACCGTGGCATTGAGCTGGAAATTCACAAAAAGATGCCTTTTGGTAGCGGCCTCGGATCATCTGCCGCTTCAGCGGTTGCTGGCGTTTACGCAGTCAACAAACTCATCGGCGAGCCTCTTGCCAAACAACAACTCCTGCCCTTCGCTATGCAAGGTGAAGCAAGTGCCGATGGCGCTTGGCATGCAGACAATGTTGGGCCGTGTCTTCTTGGCGGCATCGTATTTGTTCGATCCAACCAAGAGCTCGACATCGCCCAACTACCCGTCCCCGAAAATCTGTGGGCCGCCGTGGTCCACCCCGATATTGAAATCCTCACCAAAGTGGCACGAGAAATTCTGCCAACCAACATTCCCATGGTCAATGCCACCCAACAAATAGGCAATCTTGGCGGACTCATCTGTGGACTCATTCAAGAAGATTACGCAATGATCGGACGCTCTATCCACGATGTCATCGCGGAACCTCGCCGCCAAAAACTCATTCCTGAGTTTTACAATGCAAAGCGGGCAGCCATGTCAAGTGGAGCACTAGGCTTCTCTATTTCCGGCGCAGGCCCGAGTGTTTTTGCCCTCTGCGAAGGAGAGCAAATCGCTCAGCGAGCAGGCAAAGCCATTTCTGAAGTGTTTAACAAGATCAATTTAGAAAACCAGTGCTACGTATCCCCAGTCAATAAAAAGGGTGTCCACGTGATCAGCACTCAATAATTGGAGATCTGCTCGTCGCTACTGTCTGCGACATCGCCTCATGCGGGAACAATACCCCCCGTGCGTCAGCTCTTTTGCCACCAGATAGCCTTACTAAGGCACCCCAAGACGGTCCATCATTCACCGATCATGATTTGGCTCTGAATACAGGTATTTCTGTAAGATTAACTGTTAAGAAAAATTAACAATTATCTAGCCAGCGCCATGCTTTTTGGCTATTCTTCAGCAGGTTTTATTTAGCCCTTACCCAACATGCCCAACGTTACTAATCACAAACAGCACCTGAACGTGCGTGCGACCCAACTAGAAATGAATACTCGAGGCTCTATCGGTGGTTCTAATCCCCTCGCTGAGGACTTCACTGGCAAGCTCCAAGAGGCTCAATCCCAAATCGAGAAACTCCAACAACAACAAGCAGAAGTTGAGAGGCAAAAACTCGAGCTCGAGGAAATCAACGCCGCAAAAGATGAATTTCTTCATGGCCAGGTTGAGCTACATGAAAAACTCAGCACGGCGGTAACATCCATGGATAGGGAAATCTTTGCTACTCGCCAAGAGTTAGATGAACTCGAACAAGCGCGCATCTGTTTTGCTGACCATTTAGAGAAAATCAATCAGCTCAACCCAGACGGTTGGAACAACGAAAGCCTGCGCCAAGACCTCACCCGCGCCATCTCCGTTCTCGATCTTGCAGAAGATGAATATGAGCAAGCGCTATCTCACTTTTCCGGCGGCCGCAGCGCTTCTGTGTTTGGCTCTACCGGGAGCAAGTCCAAGCGTGCAAGCACCAACAGTAATGATAGCGAATTTGTAACCATGCTCTGTAACGGCTTTGCATTCAACCTGCCAATCGTGTTGCTAGGAGCCATTGCATTAATCGTTTACTACGCAGGGTAATTTAAGCTAGCCCGTAAACCCGCGCCCTTTCCTCAATACCTTACATGCTTTTTCATAGGCCATGAGCCAAGAAAACCTGCCTGATATTGACTCCTTAAGCGCCCACGAACGTGCATTAAGAGAGCAAATAGCTCAGCTTCAGGACTTTGTTGAACACGGCCCTGAGCGGGAGCGAGTTGCCAGAGAGGAAGAGTTGCAAACCTTGCCACCTCCGTCAGACCTACTCGGCAGAAAAAGAGAAAAAGAGTTCATGGAAAAACTCAGCAGAGGTGAGTTAAAAAATCAAAAACGCAATCAAACGAAAAGTGGTTTCCTACTGGCCTTGCTTCTTCTTGCCATTCTCACTCTCGGAATGTGGATATACAGAATTGTCCAATAAAAATTTGGAACGATATTACCGATAAGATCAACACCATCTACAAAGCAATAATCGCTGCCTCATCTGGCCCATTTATTGCTGTATAAACCGTGCTAAAGCATTGTCAGCAGCAGTCATCATTAAAGCTTGTCATTGATAAAGTCCCATTTTAATTGATCCCAGCCTTTACCAAATTAACCCTATTGAGTTCACCCTGATGCACCGTCAATTCTCACATTCAACAATCTGGTCACTAAGGCTTGGTTCGCTTCATTTTATCGCGAATATTTTCTTCCTCATTTCAGGAACCTTTTTACTTACCTTGGGGGTAATCACCCACACCGATAATTACGCTCTCTTTGGTTTTCTAGGTTTAAGCTTCGGGCTACTATCTGTGATGTTTTTTAAGCTTTGTTGCGCGGCGACTACATGTCCAGTCTGCGTCACTAGAATATGGGCAAACACAGGTTGCCGAAAGCATCAGAAATCCAAGAAGTACATGGGCCTGAGCTACCGCTTGCGCATTGCTGTAAAGATACTGACCCGTCAGCCATATCGCTGCCCTTATTGTGCTGAGCGCTTCAGCAGCACCAGCGCTATTCGATAACATTCTTCGAATCAGCAGTCGTTTCTGACATCATCTATACGTAGCCTTGTTCCGCGCTTGATTTTCTAATGGTATCCGTTCAGCTTCAGCCATGAGCAGTGAGAGAACTGAACAAATCGACGTCCGCTACGTAGCCAAGCTTGCAAGGATCGACCTCAGCGAAGCCGAGTGTGAGACGTTTCAAGAACAGCTTAGCGCCATCCTTGGCTACATTGATACGCTCAAAGACCTTGATCTAGATGCTACGGATAGCGAGGGCCAGCCCGCTGTTGACGACAACTATCTGCGAGAAGACGTCTCTCGACCTAGCCTAAGCCAAGAGGATTTACTGCGCAATGCGCCAGAAAGCGCCAAGGGTCAGGTCCGTGTACCCAAAGTTGTCGACGCTTAATCTTACAATACCCCTATGGAACTCTCCAACCAAAGTATCACGTCACTCCGCAAGCAACTCACCAGCGGTGACATCTGCAGTGCTGACATTATCGGCTCCCTAGCTGATGCTATTGAAAAAAAAGACGGTGAAATTGGCGCTTATCTTTCTCATGATCTTGACGCCGCAAGGGAAGCAGCAAAAATCGCTGACCTCAGCCTACCTCTGGGCGGTATTCCTATAGCCATCAAAGACAACATCAACGTCAAAGGGCAGCCTTGCAGTTGCGCCTCTCGCTTCTTGGATGGCTCCTATACATCACCTTATGACGCCACGGTGATCAGTAAATTACGAGCTGCAGGCGCCATTCTCTATGGCCGCACCAACATGGATGAGTTTGCCATGGGCTCTACCACAGAAAACTCAGCTCTAGGCGATACACGCAACCCACATGACCACACCCGCGCACCAGGTGGCTCATCAGGCGGCTCAGCAGCAGCTGTCGCCTCCCACAGCGCCATCGCTGCACTTGGTTCGGATACTGGCGGATCTATTCGCCAACCAGCAAGCTATTGTGGTGTGGTTGGGCTAAAGCCTTCCTACGGTAGGGTTTCACGCTACGGCTTAGTGGCCTTTGCTTCATCGCTCGATCAAATTGGCCCCATCACACAGAATGTTGAAGACTCCGCATTAATACTCAATGCAATCTCGGGTCGTGACGTTATGGATGCAACATCTCTAGAGCAGCCTGATATAGACTTCACACAAGGGTTAAATGATGGAGTTGCCGGCATGAAACTTGGGCTGCCTAAGGAATATTTTGGAGACGGTATAGATCCTGCCGTGCGTCATCAGGTTGATGAATCCATCAAAAAACTAGAATCTGCAGGAGCTGAGCTAGTGGAAATCTCACTCCCCCATACTGAGTATGCCGTGGCTACCTACTACATCATCGCTCCCGCGGAAGCATCATCCAACCTCTCTCGTTTTGATGGTGTTCGTTATGGAAACCGTGTTGAAAACCCCAATGACATCATTGACCTTTATCGCCGAAGTCGTGAGCAAGGCTTTGGCCCAGAGGTAAAACGGCGGATCATTCTTGGTACCTATGTTTTATCCTCGGGTTACTATGAGGCTTATTACAACAAGGCCCAGAAAGTAAGGGGCCTCATCAAACGTGATTTCCAGAATGCCTATCAAAAAGTGGATGCGATTCTTTCACCAGTAACTCCCAATGTTGCCCCCACCATAGGAGCTGACAAGGATAACCCACTGCAGCAGTACTTGGCAGATATTTTTACCATTTCTGCAAATCTCGCAGGCATTTGCGGCATCAGTGTGCCATGCGGAAAGGTTGCGTCAGAGTCTGGCAGCCAGCTACCTGTTGGCCTTCAAATTCTCGGCCCTCACATGGGAGAGCAGGCCATACTCAAAGTGGCAAGGGCGGTCGAATCTTCAGACTAGATAACCCACAACAAGGGCTGGTGGCTCGATGCGCAACTCTGCCTAGACGCTAATTGGCAACTGCGACTACTTCAGCTTCAGGCGCGCTTTGCCGAGTTATTTTGCCAATCACTGCACCTATTGCTGCATTGACAGCTAGCACTTGATGATCACGGTTATTAGATTCTGTATGATACCGTTCGACACGCTCGACATTGACCCCAAGCCACGAGTCTAAATCTTCCGGCCTTGTATTGGGATGCCGCTCCGCATTGTTATATTGCAAAACGAGTATCGTCTCACCCCAATCTAATCCAATGCGACTGGCATTGGTCATGAGATTTGCCAATGTCGATTTACACTCCGAAATTTTACTGGGGTCAGAGTTAACGACAAAGACCAAAGCGTCACAATCCGCCAGCAAAAGTTGCTCAGCAGCTTGGTGTAATGGCTTCCCGGATAATGCCAGCAGCCCCACCCTGACGAAAGGCCCATCGGGAACCGGCTCTGGCCAAATGAATTCTGCACGAACAATTTCAGCATCAGATACAGACGCCGACCTCAAAGCTGACTGATCATATTGCTCAGCTACATGCTTTACGATGTTCTTTTTCCCAGAGTTTGGCTGACCAACAATGGCAATCTTGATGGAAACCTCTCCCGATTTTGGAACCCATTTAGCCATTCGGTATCAGATCTAACCTATTAGCAACCGAAGATTTTCCAGGTAAGGGCAGTCAAGTTGTCTGGGCCGGCAGATGGGCTAGGCCAATTTGTTAAGTTCTCTTGCAACAATAATCAGAGTTTCCTCAACACCTGGGGCATAGGGACCTTGCTGTAGCACAGCAAGAGTCGTGTCGCCTTCTGTGATGAAGTCAACCGAGCCACTACCAAAGTTAAGCTCCATGAGTTCTGGGTCACCCAAACCGAGCGTGGCAATTGCTGATCGGAAATCGGACAGAGCTTGCTTCTCTTGTCCTCCAACCGCAGCAACGGTTCCAATTCCTGAGAGTGAACGTGCTCGCTGAATGATTTCATTGGCATCAAGAATGTGATCGACACCAAAAATAGCGCGTATCTCAAGCTGTTGCATACCTGATGACGCACTAACCCGTTGGTGCGACACTGGTGAGCTAGAGACTTGATGGGCTGCAGGGATCACTGGTGGAACATTAGGCACTTGATTGATCACAACTTGAGAGTGGCTTGTTGCTTCAGCGGCAGATTCTGCAGGCGGATCATCTTGAGATGAGGCTGCATCAGAGTCTTCGCCAAAAGATGCTACGACTGGTTTGAAAGGTGCGGGCACGGCTGCAAAATCTTGCTGAGGCTCAAGGTTGGCTTTGGCCGCTTCGTAATTATCATGAGAATTTGCAACAGCCTTGAAGGGCGAATCGCTTGCTGTGTCAGCTTGCTCTGCATCATCCTGATCAGACTGCTGGCCAAAACCGTCCATCTTGAAAGGTTGATCTGCACCTTCTGTTTGACCTGCATTATCATCACGCGCAAACGGAGAATCCTCAAATCCATCATCTGTAGCTTCTGGTGCAGATGACTCCTTATTTCCTCCTGATGCGATGCTGAATATTCCTTTCTTAGACATTTCTTAATATGGTTAGTTGGTTGCTGCTGTATGAACTTAATTGGTGAAGCAAATAACCATTATCACAGTCACTTTAACTCCAATGCTGACTCCATTCGATGTAGCTATCGTTTACTATAACGATTATCTGATAGTTATCCACACAATAATTGATGATTTTTTAGCGCTGTATTCACCTCTCTGGGCGAGGCTCAACTGATGAGAAATGACTAGGGTGGCTGATACCCTTTGCGATGCCAGGAACGGCTCGTTTCCTCTATCTCTGCGTCACCTTCCATGCCGCACTGAGCATAGAAAAACTAGATCCGAAGTTATGCTGTAAGATGTTTATTTTTCGAATGTAAGTTTACCACTATGCATCTCAGCATTAATCAAATCTCCATCCTGAAATTTACCTTCAAGCACTTCAAGACTCAGGGGATCAAGCAGATGGCGCTGAATAGCACGTTTGAGCGGGCGAGCTCCATAGACAGGGTCATAACCTTGGTTGGCAATGAATTCCTTAGCCTCGGGTGAGAGGACAAGACCAATTCCTTGCTTGGCTAAGCGCTGTCGCACGCGCTCCAGCTGTAGCCCGACAATTTCAGTGAGCTCATCACGATTGAGGCGATCAAAAATAATTGTTTCATCAATACGGTTGAGGAATTCAGGACGGAAATGACCACGTAGTGCTTCCGTCACCTTTGCCTCTCTTTGTTCGGCATTTTGCTCATCGATAATAAACTGGCTGCCTATGTTTGATGTCATGATCAAAACAGTGTTCCGGAAATCAACACTACGTCCCTGCCCATCTGTAATACGACCATCATCAAGCACTTGAAGTAAAACATTGAAGATGTCGGGGTGCGCTTTCTCAATCTCGTCAAAAAGCACCACCGAGTAGGGATTGCGCCTGACATGCTCGCTGAGCTGCCCGCCTTCCTCATAACCAACATATCCTGGAGGAGCACCAATCAGACGTGCCACGCTGTGTTTTTCCATATACTCGGACATATCGATGCGGACCATTGATTGCTCATTATCAAATAAAAATTCAGCGAGGGCCTTAGAGAGCTCAGTCTTACCCACCCCTGTAGGACCAAGAAAAAGAAACGAGCCAATAGGTCTATTCTCATCTTGTAAGCCAGCACGCGCACGTCGTACGGCGTTGGCAACAGCCACAATTGCCTTGCTCTGGCCAATAACCCTCTCACCGATACGCTCCTCCATCTTAACGAGCTTTTCACGCTCACCTTCCTGAAGTCGACTCACCGGAATGCCTGTCCATGAAGATATCACACGCGCAATATCCTCCTCGGTAACCTCTTCCTTGAGGATACGCGAATCAGCTTGAAGGTGGGAGAGCTTATCCTTGGCATCAGTGAGGTTTTTCTCGGCTTCAGGAAGGTCGCCATAGGTTATTTCCGATGCCCGATTAAGATTCCCGAGTCGCTGAGCTTGCTCCGCCTCGTTTCTAAGTTCTTCAATGCGTTCTTGAGCATGTCTTACAACGTCGATCACATCCTTCTCGTTTCTCCACCTCGCCATTAAAGTAGCAGATTCTTCTTTAAGATCAGCCATTTCCTCAATGACTTTCCCAAGTCGAGCGGCGCTGGCATCATCATTTTCTTTTTCCAGAGCTTGGCGCTCCATTTCAAATTGCATTACCTGACGCTCGATGCGGTCAATTTCGGTTGGCACGGAGTCGAGCTCAATTTTAAGTCGAGCAGCTGCTTCATCAATAAGGTCCACCGCCTTATCCGGCAAAAAGCGATCAGAGATGTAGCGATCCGATAAGTTCGCTGCGGCAACAAGAGCCCCATCTTTGATACGCACCCCGTGATGGACTTCATAACGCTCCCTTAGACCTCTTAGAATCGCAATGGTGCTCTCAACGCTAGGCTCGTCACAACGCACTGGCTGAAAACGTCGTTCGAGGGCCGCATCTTTTTCAATATACTTCCTATATTCATCAAGTGTCGTTGCGCCAATGGCATGCAGTTCACCACGAGCAAGCTGTGGCTTCAGGAGATTGGCTGCATCCACCGCACCCTCGCTTGCGCCAGCCCCAACAATAGTGTGTAGCTCATCAATAAATAAGATGATTTCGCCCTCCGATTCTGTCACCTCTTTGAGGAATGCCTTGAGCCGATCCTCAAACTCGCCTCGGTACTTGGCTCCTGCAATCATACCGCCCAGATCCATTGCAATGAGACGCTTATTCTTCATCGAATCGGGCACGTCCCCACTAATGATACGGCGAGCAAGCCCCTCAACGATGGCCGTCTTTCCTGTGCCTGGCTCTCCTATAAGAACCGGGTTGTTTTTGGTCCGTCTAGACAAAACCTGCATGATTCGACGAATTTCTTCATCACGACCAATCACCGGATCAATCTTGCCCTCACGCGCTTTCGCGGTGAGATCTGTGCCATACTTTTCTAAAGTTTGGTATTTCCCTTCAGGATCCTGATCGGTCACCTTTTGACTGCCTCGGATATCCTTCAGTGCAGCATCTGCCTTGGCCCTGTCTAGGCCCGCCTCCTTGAGCATTTTTCCTGCTGGCGAATCAGAATCCAAGCTGCCTAGCAAAAAGTGCTCAACACTTAGGAAATCATCCCCCATTCCCTCTCGAACCTTATCGGCAGCATCAAGGCTAGAACGTAAGCCGTAGCTCATCTGAGGCTGTGCTGCGGCCCCTTGGATACTGGGTTCACGCTCCAAAGCATTGATTGCTTCGGCTTTGAGACGAGTTACGTCAACACCCGCCTTCTCTAGGATGGGCACAACAATGCCACCCTCTTGTTGGAGTAGTGAAATTAAGACATGCAAGCTTTTCAACTCAGCATGTGCAGAGCGCGATGCCAGCTGCTGCGCTGCTTGTAGTGCTTCCTGAAATTTAGTGGTGATTTTATCAAGTCCCATAATGTTGTTGGTTATATGTGTAAATAGAGATTCTTTATGCGGCAGCGTTAACTTAACGTATCGCCCTTTGATCTAGAGGTTAAGCGTCATCATAGTAATTTTTTGTTCACTTGTTCGAGAAATATTGAGGACTCCTTTCCCTCTATTATTCCTCATCTCGCTAGCAAGACCATGGAAAAACTTCAAACTTCACCCTTGCAACAGACTAGCTCTCCAGCATATCCACCAGCATGTCCAAGGCCCTGCCACCCAAGCCCCGCAGTCTGAGCCAGAAAAAGAGTGCTATCACAATAGTAGCCTCGCAATACAATGCTGAGTTTACTGACGCCTTAGTGGAAAACACCCTGCAGGAACTCAGTGAGCTCAATCCAAACATTCAAATCAATACCATTCGTGTGCCGGGAGCTTTTGAAATACCCGTGCTCGTAGAGTCTGTAATGCAACAACAGAAACCTGCATGCGTCATTGCTCTTGGTTTGATCATTCGAGGTCAAACTGCTCATGGCGACATGGTTGCCGAGAGTGTGACCCAGTCCCTCCAGCAAATAGCGGTCTACCACGTCACCCCCGTCATCCATGAAGTGATCTTGTGTGATGACACGAAGCAAGCTTACGCAAGGTGTATTGGCAGCAAGTTAAATCGAGGCAAAGAAGCTGCCAGAGCCGCTGTAGCGATCATGGAGAGCATCAATCAAGTTCAGCGTAGCAGCACGCGCATATTCCCCCACAAAGCGTAATGGTTATGCTCAAACGTCGTAATATCCGAGAAGCTGCCATCCAGTTTCTCTACTTAGCTGATCTAGAAGACGGCCCCGAGGCCGCTAATATGGAAGAAGCCTTCTGGCAAATGATTCAGGAGAGCAGCCTGAAAAAGCTCAATCTCGCAAAAGCCAAAGCCATCCTCCATGTTGCGCAGGGGCGAGATGGGCGCATACTCAAGCTCAACCAACTAGCATCGGCCATTCAGCCTGAACTCGCGGCGGGCAACAGGAGCAAAGATGTCATTGCCCCACTCAAAGAACTCGTCACACAAGAGAACGAGCTAAGCCGTCAAATCGAGGCCCTCAAATCGTTTTTGCAGAACAAAAGCGATAACCCGGTACCCGATCAAATGATTCAGGACGCCATGGACGTCAATCATAGCCTCATCCAGGCCAGGTTAACATGGGCTGAAACATCATCAGATCACCCAGATTGGGCAGTAAAACTTGAAGCGATCAACGCGACCATCGCCCATCTGACAAGATCATCCCAAAGGCTTGCCTCTATTGATGATCCTGACTCAACCATCGTTGACTTTGCCCACCTCCGAAGAAGCAGCTCAGAGCTATCGACTTTTCGCAGAGAAACCCAAGAACTCGTCGCTCATATTCTGCAACACAAAGAGGAGATTGATGCTTCCCTCGCCGGCGTGATCGAAAACTATGCGCCACAACGTGTCGATCCTGTTGATCGAGCCATTCTCAGGCTCGCTACTTATGAGCTGAAAATGTCAGATGATATTCCGCGTGCTGTCACCATCAATGAGGCGATAGAAATAGCTAAGAAGTTCGGCACCAACGAATCTGCCCGCTTTATTAACGGCGTCCTCGATGCACTCTAAGCATCAAGTCACCTAAAAATGCAGGGACATGCTTGCATCATAAAAGTCTTGGAGACATTCAGGAGTATCAAAGAAAATAGCAGATTACGGGCTAGGCAGAAGGTTCCAGCTTGCAGCGGTCATGTCGAAGTGGTTTGATACTTCCGAAGGAAGATGATCCAAATGATCAGGAGACTCAACCTGCGTCTACCAGACACCATCCAATGAGCAAACAATGAGCAAAGCGATTGAAATTCATGGAGAAAACAACATCCCCGAAGAGGGAGCTCTTGTTATCCCTGGTCGCCTGGATTTCAACCAAATGCTACTGCTCGAGCAAATCTTTGCCGGCCGCAATATCACATGGCTATGCGAGGAAAATATTGTTCTCGATGACTCGGTGCGCAGCTATCTGGAACAGGACGGAATTAAAGCTGTTGCCTTCTCTGCGGACGATGAGGCCCCGGAGATCATTGGTAAAACACTGGCAAAAAATCTGCAAGAAGGCCAGCTGATCGTCTATCTTAGTGGGCTTGTCAGCGTACGTGAGGGCGAATGCCGACATCTACTTGCAAAAAATCTCAGACAGCTCTGTGCATTTGGACTTCCTGTTCTGCCGCTAGCCGTGGCTAAACCAACCGAGCTTGCATACTCTCCCGAGAACCTCAACAGGCTACCCTCAAACATCTTTTCGTTTGCCCCGCTCATACCTGCCCATGCCGTCTCGGTAGCAGCATGGCAAGAAGCCGTTCATGCTGCTGATGAGGTGTGGTTCTCTGCCCGAGCATTTCTCAATGACTCCCTTCCGGTGGCTATACTCAATGGCATTAAGAAACACGGCTCTAGCACCACTCTCTATGATGGCACAGACGACTCGGCTACCAGCTTCGACAAACTACTTGGGGCGGCGATTGCATTAGCTGGAGTCATTAAAAAACAAACTAAAAAGAGGCGTGTTGGCATCCTCCTCCCTCCGGGAAAAGGTGGCATGATAGCGAACCTCGCTGTTGTCTTTGCCGGTAAAATACCGGTCAACATCAACTTCACCTCCAGTCAAAGTGCTATCCATTCATCCATCCGTCAGTCCGGAGTGGATAAATTCATCACTGCTGACCCCTTCGTTCGTAAGGCTCCATCCTTTCCGTGGCCACCTAACCGTGACCTCATTTTTATTGAACGTGTTCTACCTACCATCAAGAAAAAGATCATTCGCTGGATCATCCTGAGCAAGATCCTGCCTACCACTATACTCATCAAAATCCTCGGTCTCTCGGACCTGCAAGGTGATGACGAAGCCATTCTTCTATTCACATCGGGATCATCCGGAGAGCCCAAGGGCGTGCCGCTCACGCACCGCAACGTACTTGCCAATGTCTGCCAATTTGGCTGCAAAATCCAACTGCGCCATCAGGCCAAAATTCTTGGCTGCCTGCCGCTATTCCATTCCTTTGGAAGCACTGTCACATTATGGTACCCCTGCATTGAAGGCATTAATCTGATCACCTATCCAAACCCACTTGAAACAAAACGCCTCGCTGAACTGATCGGTATGCACAGTGCCAATTTGTTGCTTTCCACTCCCACATTCTTGCGCGGTTACATGCGCCGCGTTAAGCCCAATCAACTCCAGTCACTCGACTACGTGATTACGGGGGCCGAAAAACTCCCTCAATCGCTCGCCGAATCATTCCAAGAAAAATTTGGCATCCTACCCATGGAAGGATATGGGTTAACAGAGACATCCCCTGCTACCAATGTCAATCTGCCTGACCCTGCAAGCGAAGGTGATGCTCCTATTATCAGCACTAATCGCAGTGGTTCTGTCGGTAAATTCCTACCGGGGATTGCTGTCAAAATGACGGATCCCGCTACTGGAAAACCATGCCCCATTGATACTCAAGGAACCATATGGTTGCGTGGTGCCAACGTTTTCCCCGGATACCTTGATAACCAAAAAAAGACTAATGATGTGATCTCTGACGGCTGGTTCAACACGGGTGATATCGGCCGTGTTGACGAGGACGGCTTTTTGTTTATTGAAGGACGTCTCTCGCGCTTCTCCAAAATAGGAGGTGAAATGGTTCCCCACGAAACCATCGAAGCCGCAATCATCAAGCTTCTAGATTTAGATCATGAGACCGAGCGTCGCATTGCCGTTGTCGGCATCCCCGATGTGCAAAAGGGCGAGGCGATCGCCTTACTTACAACCGTCTGCGGAGAAACATTCCAGCAAGAATGCATTGATCTTCGCTACAAACTCATGGACGCAGGTTTGCCCAGCCTCTGGTGCCCAAAAATATTTATTCCAACGGATCAAATCCCTATATTGGCCTCGGGCAAACTAGATATCAAAGGTTGTCAGGAACTTGCCGAACAATACATATGAAAACTTTGATTTTCATATTGCTTTCAGTGACATGGGCTAATGCCCAGATACCCACAGACTGCACCCAAGTAGTTGTTGGCACCTCAAATGGATGGAACTCCTCACATGCCTCCCTCACCCTATATGAGAAAAGAGGGAAGACTTGGGAAGTAGCAGTTAATACATGGCAGGCACGATTGGGAAAAAACGGACTTGCTTGGGGACGTGGCCTTCACCCCACCATCAAGTCATCAGCACCCATCAAAATCGAGGGTGATAATCGTGCACCAGCAGGGATTTTTAAAATTGGCGGTGCTTATGGATATGCACCAGAAATCACCCACCATCAGAAGTTACCCTACCGCCAAATTACACCCAAAGACCTCTGGGTTGAGGATCAAACATCACCTCATTACAACAAGCACCTGATCATCGATAGCCCGCCCAAAACGACATGGCAGCAAAAGGCACAGATGAGACAACATGATGATGCCCACTCACTCAAACTCTATATAGGGCACAACGATGCCATACTCGGAGGCGAACCTATTCCAGGACGAGGCTCAGCGATTTTTTTTCACATCTGGCGAGATGACGGTGACAGAGCAACAGCCGGATGCACTACTATGCCAAAGACCATGTTGGCAAAGCTGATCGCAGGTATCGACCCAGGTCAAAGGCCCGTCTATGTGCTACTTCCTCAATTAGAGTATCAACGTTTAAAAAAAAGCTGGCGACTTCCCTAAACTAAGATCTAGTTCTTTTTGACGATTATCACGCACCCTATTTACGATGCTATCTTTTTCAAGCTGTTGGAATAATTCACGCCACTCGGAAGGTGATGAAATGATTGACGAAATAGTCAGTCTCGGCTTCGAGGATATTGAGCTGAGTCATGGCATGACGATCAGTAAATTGCCTGGTATTCAGAAGGCATACCAACAGGGTAAGTTTCGCTGCTCGGGAGTTCACAACTATTTCCCCTCTCCTGTCGAGGTCATGATCGACGCGCCAGATGCTTATGAGTTTAGCTCACACCGTCCCTACGAGCGCACTCGTGCCATGGAGATGACACTGCGCACCTTGGAGCTGGCCGCTGAATTCGATGCCAAGTATGTGGTGATGCATATGGGGTCTGTACCGATGCCTTCTAAGAAGTGGACCAAGCGGCTTACCCGCATGCTTAAAGATGGCCATCAACTGGAGCGCAGCTTTGCCAAGCATAAGCTGAAATTTGTTCAGAAGCGTGAGAAAATAGCCCCACTCTATTATCAGCGAGCCATTGAGGCGCTGGAACAACTCTCTGAAAAAGCCGCGGAACTCAAAATTCCACTAGCGGTCGAATCGCGCAGCCGATATGAAGATGTCCCCAGCGAATCGGAAATGGTTCGCCTACAGGAACACTTCAAAGACAATCCTTGGGTCGGTTATTGGCATGACTTCGGGCACGTCCAACTAAAACACAACCTCGGATTTTTAGATCATGATCAATGGCTAGAAAAAATGGCACCCTATCTTATTGGCTGCCATGTCCACGACGTCTACTGGCCAGATCGCGACCACCGTGTTCCGCTCACTGGCGAACTTAATTTCGAGAAGCTGCTTCGACACGTAGATCCCAAACTACCATTGGTATGGGAACTTTCACCCACACGTGAGGCAGATCAGATCAAGGAAGCGCTTCAGGTATGGAAAGCTAAATTTCCTGAGACACTCGGTGCTTAGAACCCCATAACAGATCTGACAGCCTCACGCTTCAATCTGAGTTCGCGCCACTCATTGACCAGGCGGGATGCTTCGATAACACCGCAGCCAGAGGGCACAGCAACATCGCTGCCCTGCCAGTGAATGCCTCTAATGGCTACCAGTGAAGTAAAAACCCCATCTTTGAGAAGGCCGAACGGGGCACCAAAACAAGGCGGACAATCCAAGCGGTTTCGCCAACTTGAAAGTAGATCCAAGGTCTCTTGAGTGCGCGGCAAAGGCCCTAATGCAGGGGTCGGGTGCAGCCTTTTAATGAGTTCATCAACACCCCTCTCAGCAAACAGCTCCACATTAATGGGAGTGTGAAAATGCACTAACTGGCCTAAATCGAGGATGGTCCTATCACTGCGCTCAACCGTGCCAATATCTGATAGTTTAGCCACCATGGTCTGTGCCACGAATTCATGTTCTCGTATCTCTTTACCATCCACAGCAAAGACTGCGCGCTCATCTGCCTTTGCAGTTCCCGCTAAAGCCATCGTTTTGAGCGATCGTCCATCTTGCACAAAGAGCAACTCAGGAGTCGCACCGCAAAAGCCGCTTCCATCACGACTCCAACCATAACTGTAAAAGGGCGCGCCTAAATTTTGCATTCCAGCAAGCAGCGTATCTCCATCCCCCTTGATAAGCTGACCTCTCTCCGTTGCCACCGGTACTGATTTCTCAATAACCCCTTTAACAATCATGTCGTTGATCTCTGCAAAAACACCAGCAAAGCTGTCCGCCTCAAGTTTATCCCACACTATTTCGAGCTCATCTTTACGATAGCCAATATCTGCCAAGCTAGAAACCTCCATGATTTCAGCAGGCACCTTCCACGGTCGCTCACAAGACAGTGCAAAATCGTTGACATAAAATGCCGTGGTATTCTCTGGTGCTACTTGAAATTCCTCAAAGGGACCAAGCCCGACAATATAATTGCCATCTCCTGCTTTCATGAAAGCCATACCCTCGCTTTGTCCTGGACTGTGCACGCACCTAATCAATAGCGACAATGCACTTAGTCCAAGATTATTTTAACTCTAAGCCAATTTGGTATTTGGTATTTGGCTTTTGTGAATTAGAAGTGGTACATGGGTCGCATCCCTGAAGAGACAATTGAGCAGATACTTGCCGCCACCGATATCGTGGATTTGGTAGGCTCTTACCTACCCTTGAAGCGTGCCGGCTCCAACTTCAAAGCAAATTGCCCTTTCCATAACGAGAAGACCCCTTCTTTCATGGTCAATCCGGCAAGGCAGTCCTATCACTGTTTTGGCTGTGGTGAGGGCGGCAATGCCATTAGCTTTGTCATAGCTTACGAAAACCTCCCCTTCCCCGATGCCATTAAAAAGCTCGCTAATCGGGCTGGTGTTGCAGTCCAAGAGGACGTCTATGACCCAGAAGCAGATAAACGCAGAAGGAGGAAGTCTCGCCTTCTTGAACTCCACAATCAAGCTGCACGTTTCATGCATCAAGAGATGATGGAGTCAGCAGATGCTCAACATGCGCGTGATTACTTAAAATCAAGAGGTTACGGCAAGGGAATGGCAGAGAGGTGGGTTGTTGGCTGGATGCCTGAAAACCCTAATACCTTTCTAAACTGGGCTCGTGAACAAGGTTTTACAGGGCGGGAGTTATGTGAGAGCGGGCTGGCCGCGCTAAAAAATGAGAATAGTGCTCGTTCAGGCATCTATGTGCGCTTCCGTGATCGACTGATGTTTCCTATCCACAATGATTATGGTGACATCATCGCCTTCAGCGGCAGGCAACTTCGTGAGGATCCTAATAGTGGCAAGTACATCAACTCCCCAGAAACTCAGCTTTTCAAAAAATCAAAAGTGTTTTTCGCTCTCGATAAAGCGCGGCGCCAGATGACCAAAGATAAATACGCTTTATTGTGTGAGGGACAAATTGATGTCATCGCCTGCCATGAGAGTGGTATCGGTAGCGCTATTGCCACTCTGGGCACGGCATGCACACCAGATCACGCCCGCCTGCTCAAACGTTACACAAGCGATGTGGTAATTTGTTTTGATGCCGATGCCGCAGGATTTAAGGCAGCTGATAAAGCCTTTTCTATTCTAGCTCCTGAAGGCATGCATATCCGTATGGTGATCATGCCCCAGGGAGATGACCCTGATTCAATGATTAAGCGCGATGGAGCAGATGCTTTCAAAACACTGGTCAAAAATTCCCGCGAATACTTCATCGTCAAATTAGATCACGAAGCCTCAACCCGAGATTTATCATCTGTACGTGAGCGAACGGCTCTGGCCAAGGAACTTGCTAACCTCATTGCCCATGTTGGAGATAAACTCAGCAAAGATGGCCTCATCAATCAGGTGGCAACGAGGCTTGGTATTGGTGCAGAGGAAATGCGTGGAAGTGTCGTAGAGGCAGAAAAGCAACGGGCTCGCGGCAAGGTCTTCGAGCAAAGGCAAGCATCTGCAGACAACAAATCGGACATGTCAATGACTCCAAAGGTGCAAGCTACTCCCATGAACGGATCTATTGCCTACCTTTGCCACTTGGCCTTAACCTCTCAAGATGCACAGGATT
>Ga0213861_10000874_pt1 | contig 27104 bp, 19 predicted proteins | sample PICome_4_FD_160110 | JGI IMG/M metagenome (GOLD analysis project Ga0213861, IMG submission 160110) | Coastal seawater microbial communities near Pivers Island, North Carolina, United States - PICO131 | ecosystem: Environmental > Aquatic > Marine > Coastal | place: USA: North Carolina... | reverse complement strand
GGCGGCTGCTGTCTTATATTTCACGTCACCTGCTTCGGGCTGGGTGACGGGCCAAAATTTACTGATTGGCGGGGGCCGCGACGGCGGGCGTTCGGTCGAGCATCGCTAACTCCGAACGTAACGGTGCTAACGGCTCGCACCTGGAGCGGAAATGGTGTTCAGCACGGGGGTGTAGGACTAGCCCGCGTCGGGGGACCCATTACAAGGAAATGGGGAACAGCTCAACGATTAGGGCGCCTACTGCACAACTGAAAATCCATTCAAGTTTGAGGGTTGTACCCATCTTGCTCGACAGCCGTGAGGAAAAACAAGTCTGCAACCAATAGTGGGCACACCTCTGGCAAAAACATTCCGGTTCAGTCGGAAAATGAAACAACTCAGGGCCCACCAGAAGGTAGACCCTGAGTGAGTCGATGTATCGACTTTCGTAGCGGGGACAGGATTTGAACCTGTGACCTCTGGGTTATGAGCCCAGCGAGCTACCGAGCTGCTCCACCCCGCGCTAAATCGTGCATATCAAACTATACGGGAGAACAAATATGCTCGACCTTGCGGGTAAGGCTAGTTACGTACCGCATAGACCCATGCGAACTCTTGCGTACCGCCGCTAGGAGTGATGTGCTCTTGGATCGAGGTATCGATCACGGTGAAATCAGCTTCAATGGCTGCGGTGAGGTCGGTGATGCTGTGACGGGCAACAGGTAACCCTGAACACGCTTCAGGTCCATTTTCAGAGAATGTTCCCAGAATCAGGTACCCACTAGGAACCAACGCTTCGGCGGCCATCGAAAAATACCTTTTTTGATCTTCTTTTTCAGTCAGGAAATGAAAAACCGCGCGGTCGTGCCAAAGACCGTACATTCGCTCCGGAGTCCATTCACGAATGTCTGTCGCAATCCACTCGACCTTGCGTCCCTCCGCTTTTCGTACTCCCTCGCTCAATGCAAATTCACTGATATCCAAAACGGTCAAGTCGGTGAATTCAAGGTCGATCAATTCGTGGACGAATGGTGAGAGCCCACCACCAATGTCAATAATCGGGGTTGCCTTACCGACATTGTTTTCGATGAAATCAACTTCGGGCGAACTCTCTTGATACCAACTGAGTTTGGATTCGGGATTGTTTTCATACCTGTCATTCCAATGATCAGTCAGACTCATCTATCAATCACCTAAGCGCTGGTGCCATCGGTAGTTGCAGCATCTGGCTCCACGGTTGGGTCAACCGGCGGAACCGTTTCGGTGGGTTGCGGGTTTAGGATCGCTTCGGCTAACGCGATTCGCCTGATCGCTGCTTGAAGTCGATCCTGCGCTTCACCGTAGGCAGCGAAATCACCTTCGGCCAGGGCAATTCGACCCTCCGCAAATGCTGCCTGGGCATCCTCCACCGCTGCTGCTAACTGCTCAATGGGATCAGTCGGCGTAGGTGTTACTCCATCAGGATCGGTCGTCTCGTCCGTGGTTGTCCCACCACCAAGATCAATATTCGGAATAGTCTCCGGGATCGCGTCAGGACTTGTTCCCAATACTTTTGCTAAGGCCTTGGCTAAGTTGTCTTCCAGCGCGACATTGGCGCCGTAACCTGCGAGGACCTTACGCAACAACGGGTAGCCGTCGGCAGCTGCACGAATGTAAACCGGTTCTACGTAAAGCAGTCCACCATTAAAAGGGAGGGACAGCAGGTTGCCGAGTTCAACCTCAGATCCACCACGACGCAGTAGCGAAAGTTGCGAACTCACTTCAGGGTCGGACTCAAAGTTGTTCTGGACCTGCTGCGGACCGGGGATTGTCGTGTTGCTGGGTAACTGCAGGACTTGAATGTTTCCATAGTTCTCCCCAGGAGCAGAGTTCACCGCCATAAATGCCGCCAACGTCTGTCGTCGTTGCGGCGCAAAGGTGGTCGTCAGTGAAAACGCCGTGTCCGTTTGGCCTGGCATTTGCAAGGTCAAGTAGTAGGGAGGCTGGAAAACTTGAGCGGGTGTGACCGTTGGGTCAAATGGCACGATCCACACGTCGGTACCGTTGTAGAACGTCACCGCATCTGTTACGTGGTAACGCGACATGATGTTGCGCTGGACTTTAAAAATATCTTGTGGGTAGCGCACATGAGCGAGGATGTCCTCGGACATCGCGCTACGGGGTTCAACAACATCGGGGAAGGCTTTCATCCACGTTTGTAGGACTGGATCAGACTCATCCCACGCGTAAAGTGTGACGGTACCTTCATAGGCGTCAACAACGGCCTTGACCGAGTTGCGCATGTAGTTGACTTGATCGCGTGGGAGTAGCCCAGATTGGATTACGCGATTACTAATCGAGTCACTTGTCGCATCAGCGAGGGACACACGGGAGGAATACGGGTACTCATTAGAAAGTGTGTATCCGTCGACCACCCACTGAATGCGACCGTCTGCGACAACGGGATACGGATCCTGATCGAGGGTCAACCATGGTGCAACCTTCTCAACGCGGGTCAAAGGCGTGCGATCCCACATAATCTGGGAGTCTTCATTGACGAGGTCGGAGAGCAAAATATTTGAGTCTTGGAATTTTGTGGCGAACAGCATCTTGCCGAAGAAGGAACCCATCGGTACCCCACCGTCACCGTCGTAAGTATTCGTTGCTTGGCCCGTGGGACTTTGATCATCCGGGTAATCCAACTCAACGGAAGGTGTTCCTTCAGGTGCGCCAACAATTGAGTACTGCGGGCTCAGCTCACCGAAGTACACGCGTGGCTGAGTGACTTTCAGTTCGCCAACCGGTGGAATGTCGGATGCAAAAAAGTCAGGTGTTCCATCGCTGAGTGCCGTGTTATCAAATGCACTTACGAAACCGTAACCGTGCGTGAAAACTGCCCGGTCGTTAGTCCAGTTGCGCTGTCCGTCCGGTATACCCGCAAGGTTGATCTCCCGGACTGCAACTACCGCTCCCCGGCGACCTTGGGGAAGGTCGTAGCGGTCAACATCGAGATTTGTGTTGAACGAGTAATAGCCTCGAATTTGCTGCAACTGGTTGTAGGTCGGTGAAACCACGGCAGGATCAAGGAGACGAATATTGCTGAGCGTTCCTGCACTTGCCTCAAGGGTTTGAACAGTTGGAGGCGAGACCGTTCCCGCGTAATCCACGACGTCAGCGTCTGCGATTCCATAGGCATCCCGCGTTGCGTCAATATTGAGCTGGATGTACGGGGCCTCGCGCACTAATTCACTGGGACGAACTTGAAATTGCTGAACAATCATGGGATACAGGCCACCGATCACCACAGAAGTAAAAATCAATAGCCCAAGGCCAATTGATGGAATGACCCATTGCCGGCGGAAAATATTAAAGATGAACAGGGCTGCTACCAAAATGGCGACAAAGACCAAGATGTTTAAAGCAGGGAGCACCGCGTTTACATCGGCGTACTTCAACCCAGTAAAGCCACTGACCAGAGTTTCACTTTTGGTGACCAATCCGAATCGATCAAGGTAATAAGCCAGTGCCTTCAGCAGTAGCAGGGCCGCAAGTAGCGTTGAGAGTTGCACCTGAGCCGCCCGCGAAGCGCGATCACCCTTTGGCTGGAGGCGGAGTCCGCCATAAAGGTATTGCACAGCCGTCACAATGAGGAGGGACAAAATCACGAGTGCGAATGCGAATCCCAGAGCAAAGCGGTAAAACGGCAACTCAAATGTGTAAAACGAATAATCCAAACCAAATTGTGGATCTACTTGGCCGAATGGGGTGGAGTTGCGCCAGAGCAAAAATGAGCCATATTCACTGGACCCGGCAAGTCCGGCAAAGAACGAAAGCCCCAACACGATTGCCGCCGCAACCCATTTGCGATACGGCTCAATACCTACCCGATAGCGCTCAAGACTTGCTTGTTCAGGACTAGCGCTGACGTATGAGGGCCTGGTGCGAAATGCGATAAAGAGCGCAAGTGAGGAAACCACCGCCATAATCAGGAACAAGATCGAGAACATGATTACACGAGTAAACAGCGAGATACTGAAAACTTGGGATTTTCCAACGGAATCAAACCACAGCAGTTCTGTATAGAAGCCAGTGAAGATCACAAAGGCAACAACGATGCCCACCAAGATCAACAGCGTGGGGAGCAGCACTCCCCCACGGCGCTTGGGTTCAAGGTCAGGACTAGTCGAATTCGTTGTACTCACCCCCTAAACCTACGTCACAACTGAAATACATGCCCTAGGGAGTGGTCGGGCAGGGGGTTACCGGTATTCCGGCCACCCAATGATTCATTTCTTTGATCGCGTCGGTGAGGGAAGTGACCGGAGCGACGCTCAACCCTTCTGGAATATGACCTTGCGCCTCAGCACAATGTTGCTCCGGCATGAGGAACAATTCCGCACCCGCAGATCGAGCCCCGGCCAACTTCTGCCGGATCCCCCCGATGGGACCAACAGCCCCCTCGGGGGTGATGGTTCCCGTGCCAGCGACATGCTTACCAGCCGTTAAATCATCTGGGGTGAGTTTGTCAACGATCCCTGCTGCAAACATCAAACCGGCACTGGGTCCACCCACGTCGCTGAGGCTAAAATTGATGTCGAACTCGGCCGAATACAACTCGCCTACGGAAATGCCGAGGTAGGGCTTGCCCGCAACGTCTGGATTTTCACCCGAAATCACGGTGACCGTCTTATTCTCCGCCGATCGACGAATCTCAAATGTGAACTCCGTCCCAACCGGTGAGCCTTGAACTGTTTCAACAACGTCTGAAGGAGTCGTCACCGGGACGCCATCAATTGACAGGATTTCATCTCTCGGCTCGAAGACTTCATCGGCTGGAGCACCAACGATCACCGCCGTGGCAACAATTTTGGTTTGGACGGGTAAATCTAAGTAATTGAGTGCCGCTGCCACCGAGTTTGATTCCGATGTACTGAAAGCTGCCGCATTCCTTGCCTTTACCGCTTCACCGCTTATGTCATCGGGGTAAATTAACTCTCGGGGAACTACAGCATCGGATGCGTTAAACCATGAACCGATGGCGTCAACAAATGTGAGACCGCCTCGAGGGCCTCCGGATTCCCTGACCGTGGTCATATCTAATTCACCTGTTGTGGGGAATGTTTGAGCCCCTGATATTTGTATAACCGGAGCGCCATCAACATCGCCGATCACATTGAATGTTGGACCCGGGGCAAGTTTGACAAATGGCACCGGCAGAAAAAATGCTAGTGCAACGATTCCGAGGGTGACGGTCGCGCTGATAAGCAATGCGAAAGTGCTGGCACCGACTCTGCTCAATTTATTCTCTGGGCTGGAATACTCTGGATCAGAATTCTCTGGGCTGCTCACGAACCCATGGTAACTGGGCTCGCGGAATGGGCTGTGTTCACAGATCGGCTAACTGGGTCCGTGGGATTTATTCATGGCTCTTTGCATCGAGGCGAACTGACCGAGGTCGTGGTCCTCCGGTGGCCTGCGCAAGTAGGTGACCAGAGCCGTTATTCCGACTCCTAGCATCACTGCCAACAATGGAATTAACCACCACATCAACGTACTCACGTTATTTCAACTCCCTTGCCATCACATCTTTTTCGAGTCCATCTATTTTGTGCGGTCACAGTCTTACATGGATATTAACCCTGCGCTGACAATATTGGGTGTGATGAATTCCTCAACTTATCGGCTGTGGATAACCTGTTTATTACTCAATAAACGCTCGTGCCGCCCCTATGAGAAGTTCAACACTGTGATCAAGCCCAGGAATGGATTGCTCAACACCCCACCATCTAGTTTCAGCATCTTCGGTGATCTCGCGCACTTGCCTTGAATCGATGAGAGCAAGAAACTGCACGTCCCAATGAACACTGTGGATTACTTCGCCGCGTGGAGACTTGCACACAACCTCGTGACGATCCAACCGGACGGGACACTCCCCGACATCAATCTGTGCATAGCCACTTTCTTCCCGGCATTCGCGCAATGCCGCTTCGCGGAAACTGAGATCGGCCGGTTCAATGTGCCCACCCATTTGCAGCCAGCGCTTGACCCGCGGATGCATTACCAGCATCACTTGCGCGCGCATCGGGTCAACCAGCAACGCACTCGCCGTGAAGTGTCCCGCCATGCGATCGCGGGCTAGCGCATTGTGGTCTGCAGTCATCAGATCGCGGTACTCACGATGCAATTTGAGTTGGTCGACCTGATGAACTCGGCCGGAGAAATCCCACTGATTGAGTTCCTGAGCAAATTGCTCGACCCGGGAGGGTTCCTGCATTTACTCTTGTTCCTCATCCTTTTCGAAATCACTCATGGAGATGTCGTCAAATGCAGATCCGCCGGTAACGATTTCAGCGAAGCCAAGTGGATCAGACAAACTTTCAGCATTTGGCAATAAGTCCGGGTGATTCCACAAAGCATCACGTGCCTCGATACCCGCCTTCGCCCTCACAGCAGCGAAAACAGTATTCGCTTCTCTGAAAAGTGTCGGCCGCAACTTCATGCCGACCAGCGTGCTGAAAGTTGTTTCGGCCGGTCCACCTGTTGCCCGGCGGCGACCCATGGTCTCGCGCAGTTCACCAAGACTTGCGAGGCGATCGCCTGCGGCCTGTGACACCACTTCGTCGACCCAGCCTTCAATGAGGGCGAGGAGGGTTTCTAATCTCAGAATTGCGGCACGCTGTTCGGCGGTGTCCTCGGGCTCCATCACGCCCGACGCCATTATTTCTTGGAGGGCTTCAGGGTTGGAGAGATCAAATCCGCCAAATTTTTCCCCGAGGGAAGCAATATCAACATCCATGTAGCGGGCATACTCTTCAACGGCAGACATCAAACGCGGGCGAAGCCATGGTGCATGGTCAAAGAGTCGTTGATGCGCACTCTCACGTAATGCGAAGAAGAGAAACAGATCTCGCTCGTCAATACCGAGGCCTTGAGCAAATTCGGAAATATTCAGGGGAATCAGTGCACGGGTGCCGACAGGGGCCAACGGAATGCCAACATCGGTTGAGGAAACTACTTCCTTGGCTAGAGCTGACAGAGCCTGTCCCAGTTGATAGGCGAATGCGGTCGCGCCTAACTGGGTAACCATGCCCAGCATTGGCTTAAGCATGGCCATCATTTCCGGTGTCACCCCGTCGGGCAACATTCCTTTGAGTTGCTCGGGTAACTGGTCCGCAATCGAACCTGCATCCTCACTGCCGGTCAGCCCCGGCAACATGGTTTCCATTCGCTGCGACATTGTGGTTGCGATAGGCAAAATAATTGTTTGCCAAACCGGAGCGGTTTCAACGATCCATTCGCTGCGTGACCAGGCTTTGACGGGCGCAGTGCTTGCTGGGAAACTCACACTTTCATTCAGCCAGAGGTCCGCAAGCTCCATTGCACTTTCAACGGCACGAACCGAGGCTTCGGACACACTCGGATCAGATCCCAGTCCCGCGCGCGCCACCTGCATCACGGTCGACCACGGCAACGGTCCTTCATTTTGCGACTGCTGAAGCATTTGACCAAACTGGGTGAACATAGCACCCAGATTGTTCATATCAAATCCACCAGGTTCATTACTATCTGCCGCACCAAAGCCAAACGGAAATTGTGACATGGCTTTACGGTAATGCAGTGCCGATGCTTTGGCCCCCTCGGTTGCCCTGCGCTTAGTTCACCCTGTGCGAAATTCTTATTGCCCCGCGAAAACGCGAATGGGCAAACTCAAAGGGACGACCCTTGCGGGCCGCCCCTCTAAAGTTTTTAGTGATGTAAAGATTTTTACTGATGTAAAGATTTACTGAGATAAAACGCGGTATTTAGGCTTTGCCCAAAATACGCGTTACTTTGGTGCCGCACGTTGGGCAGATGCCCTTTGCGAAACGACGACCATTGGTTTCTTCCACGTGTCCGGTGAATTCACGCTTGGCCTTGCACTTAACGCAATATGCCTCGCCGGTGTAGCTTTCCTCCGCCATGGGGTCCTCCTGTTAAACATTCTCCGCCGTAGCGGTGGTGGCGGGCGCCACCCTCGTGGCCTATTAATTCGGGCCGGCTCCACCATAGGGCAGAAATGCCCAGCCTCAGGTACTACCCACAGGCTGATTTCGGCGTGGCGACAAAAAAACTCACAATTTACCGGACAAAACGGACATTTATTGAATTACAGCCATTGTTCTCCCCTTTGGCTTATGCCACGCCACACTTCTCCTATGCCCCAGACCAACCAAGATCTCCTGCAAGCCCCCGCAATAATTGAGAACTTAACCAAACTGCTTTCCATTGCCTCAATGGGTGGCAGCCCAGCGGAACAACAAGCGCAGCAATTCATGGTCACACTCATGCGCGATGCGGGCTTAGAGGTGAATACCTGGGACATGGACCTCGCGGCGATCACGGCTAACCCTGAGTTTCCCGGTCAAGAAGTTGAGCGCGAGCGTGGACTGGGCGTATTGGGGATTTGGCGCGGCACCGGCAGCAAGCCAGCCCTGCTGATCAACGGTCACACAGACGTGGTCCCACCCGGTGACCTCACAGCTTGGAGCGGTGACCCATTTACCCCAAGGCAAACCACCGTCAACGGCGAAAACGTGATCATGGCCCGTGGAGCTTGTGACATGAAAGGCGGATTAATTGCAGCCTTGGCTGCCGTGAAATACCTGCGTCAACGGGGATTCACACCACAGGGGGATTTGCTTTTCGCACCTGTGATCGGTGAAGAAGATGGCGGCCTTGGCACTTACTCGCTAATTACTGAAGGGCTGCCACGCTTCTACAACTTAGATGATCACGCCATTATGGGCGCGATCATTAATGAACCAACTTCCCTCGCTGCAGTAAGCGCCAATGGTGGAGCGCTCACATTTCGCCTGCTCGTCCACGGAGCCGCAATCCACGCCTCACGCCGAACCGAGGGTGTTAGCGCAATTGAAAAATTTTACCCGATCTATCAGGCACTGACGGATTTCGAGACGAAACGAAATATTGATGTGGATCCACGCATGCAGCGTTGGCCGATTGCCTACCCCATTTCAATCGGAACCGTGCACAGCGGCGATTGGGCATCAACTGTCCCTGATCTCCTAATCGCCGAGGGTCGATTCGGGGTGGCGCTCGGTGAAGACACTGCGATTGCACAACAAAGATTTGAAGAATGCATTTCACAAGCATGTTCACGTGACCCTTGGCTCACCCAACATCCCGTGGAAGTTCAATGGTGGGGCGGACAATTCGCCTCCGGGCAAACGGAGCCGGAGTCAAGAATTATCAATGACCTTGCGCTCGCGCATGCACAGATCACCGAAACAACCCTCGAGGAATATGGCGCTCCTTACGGGTCAGATCTGCGTCTACTCACCGGGTTGGCAGGTATACCGACAGTGCAATACGGGCCAGGGGATGCAGGTGTCGCCCATGCACCAAATGAATATGTTCAGGTTTCTGAACTTGTCACTACCGCGCGTGTTGTTGCCGAACTCATTCACATAAGTATTGGCTAAAACCCAAGATACCCACTTATATCGAGATCCCCTGTGGATTGCACCTCGCTATCCACAGGTAGCCAGTTTCACAATTTCCTTATGAATCATGCATTTTTTCAACGCGCTTATCCCGAATACAACTATCGCGTTCCCGTGATTAGTCGAGCAGATGGCTCAGTTAACTTCGGTGACCACACATTGTCATTCGTCCCAACTTCGACAAGTGTTGATTGGTTCACCTCTCTCGATGGCTCACTTAGCGCCCAACATGCCATTGTTGCGGGAGCGAAGCACCTTAACCTCGCCCAGCAAGCCCTGACGAGTTTGTTGATTGAGGGGTTTGAATCAGGAGCACTCATTGACTCGCGCGTCACACCACGCACTTCACGCTGGCTCAATGCAAAGAACCGAGATCGCGAACACACTGATCTCGCCTGCGCCCAAAAGAACATAATTAATTTTAAGGCTCCATTTTCAATCAAAGATGCGGCTGAAATAATTGATCGACGAAATACGACCCAAATTGAGTTGGTGGGTCAAGGTCAACTGGCTGAATCGATATACCAACTGGGAATTGCCTCGGGATTTGAATTCACCGATCAAAGGACCTGCGCATCCGTTGTCATTTTTGTGAGTAACACGCATCCAGATGTTTTCGAGCATGCTAATTCGCACCTCTGTTCGCTCCCCCACTTGCATGTGGGCACCCGACTCGACAGTGCGCGGATTGGTCCTCTCGTGATCCCTGGAGAAAGCTCATGCTTTCGTTGCGCTCATCTGCACCGCCGCGATTTCTCGGCTGACTGGATGGAAGTTGATTTGCAATGGAGACGCCACTCAAACTCTGGACAAAGCGACTCGATTCTGTCCTACCAAACTGCCGCATACACACTGCTCCTGCTTCGACATTGGATCGACGGAATCGCCATAACCAACATGTCGTGGGAAGCGAGCCTTCCATGGCTGCATTTTCGTTCCCAGCCTGCACAACCGCACCCACTCTGCGGATGCCTTCTTCACACATTCAATTTCACCGGATAATTTCACCGGGTAAACACCCTCTACCAAGCCCGAACGCGCGTGAATCCACCGTTGGCCACACAATAGGAGGGTGCCAGAACTACCTAAAAATGCGATCACCCGCGGGATCCGGATGGCTTCACTGCCGGCAACCTACGCGGGTCGAACCGCGCTCGGCTTCGGAAAACGAGTCGGCGGGAAACCAGCCGAAGCAATTGCGGCGGAAATGTCCGCGCGAACCGCTGAGCAAATGTTTAAGGTTTTAGGCGAACTCAAAGGTGGCGCCATGAAACTCGGGCAAGCCATGAGCGTTTTTGAAGCAGCACTCCCCGAAGAATTTGCTGCACCGTATCGAGCCATGTTGACAAAATTGCAAGACTCCGCGCCTGCCATGCCAACGAGCGCCATTCACAAGATTTTGTCGGAGGAACTCGGTGAAGATTGGCGCAGTAGATTCCTAGAATTCAATGATCAGCCTGCCGCTGCTGCATCAATTGGTCAAGTGCATAAGGCGACCTGGCATGACGGCCGCGTTGTTGCCGTCAAAGTTCAGTATCCTGGCGCCGACAAAGCGCTCGTAGCTGACTTAAATCAAATGATCCGCATGGGCAAACTTTTTGCTGGCTGGATTCCTGGCCTGGATATCAAACCACTTCTTGAGGAACTCAAGGATCGAGCCATTGAAGAACTTGACTACCTTCTCGAGTCCCAAAATCAACGTGCATTTGCAGTCGCATTCGAAGGGGACCCCGATTTTCATATTCCTCACATACTCGCAGCGGCGCCGCATGTTTTAGTGAGTGAATGGATTGACGGGCGACCACTTTCGAGCATCATTGCGGAGGGAACGCCTGCTGAACGCGATCGCGCAGGTTTGCTTTATGAACGGTTCCTGCTGACCGGACCTTCCCGCGCAGGGCTATTGCACGCTGACCCTCACCCCGGCAACTTTCGCATGACAGCCGAAGACAAACTCTGTGTACTCGATTTCGGGGCCGTTTCACGACTGCCCGACGGCCTCCCCATTGCAATGGGAACCCTCCTGCGTATTGCCCAAAGTGGAAATGCAGAGGACGTTCTTGAGGGGTTGCGCGCTGAGGGATTCGTAAAACCAAAAATTGAAGTCGACGCCGATGCTGTTTTAAGCTATCTAGAGCCATTTGTTGAACCAACTCGCCACGAAAGTTTCCACTTTAATCGTGACTGGATCCGCGGGGAATTCACTCGCCTTAATGACATGAAGAATCCAGACTTCACCATTGGACTTAAAATCAATTTGCCACCCTCGTACGCGCTCATTCACCGGGTGTGGCTGGGAAGCATCGCGGTATTGTGTCAGCTAGATGCCAATGTTCCTGTACTCGCCGAACTCAACGCTTGGGTTCCAGGCTTTGCGGTTGAAACCGTCACTCCTGAACGTGAATAATTTCTAATATTTGCTCACCAAACTCAGTAAGTTTTGCTGGACCAACCCCGGGGATTGCAGAGAGTTCGTCAAAATCTCGTGGCATCAGTTCAGCCATTGCCGTCAGCGTCGCATCCGTAAAAATTATGTAGGCCGGGACATTTTTCTCCAACGATCTTTCCTTGCGCCACGATCGCAGACTCTCGAAAATCATTTCATTGGGTTCCCCCGGACACCTTTGGCAACGGCCAATTGTTCGCTCAGATGGTGTAACAAGTCCCTTGCCACAGACCCGACACGGTTTAGGGCCTGTTCTTTTGCGGTTGTGCCGCACTTGCGAGTTCCCACGCACTACCGAACCCCCAACAACAAGCTCGCCGTCAGAACTAGCGCCGAGCAAAGCCTGTGGCTCATTCACAAAGAACCTACTCAGTGACCTCGTTGATTTGCCGCCAGGAGTTCGCGCCTTCCCCCAACTAACTTCCAGAATTCGAGCCGCACGCGTAATTCCTACATAGGCAAGTCGTCTTTCCTCGTCGACGCCATCCTCTGAATCGGCATAGGACAAAGGAAGCAACCCTTCACTGCAGCCCACAAGAAACACCACCGGCCATTCCAAGCCTTTTGCGGAGTGGATCGAGGCAAGGGTCACGGCATCAGCTGTGGGCGGATGTTCGACTGATGCACGGGCATCAAGGTCTGCGATGAAGTCGCTCAGTGAGGTGCTTGGATCCGCTTCCTCGGCCATGGTCATCAAGGCGAGTAGCGACTCCCACTTTTCGCGGACAGCTCCAGCACCTCGGGGGGTTTGCGGACTCCACCCGGTTCCTGAGAGAACATCACGGACATGTTCGGCAAGATTGGTTGGGGCTAGTCCAGTATTTTTTGCATCCCCACGCAGTAGCGTCAACGCTGATTTAACCTCTGGTCGTTCAAAAAACCGTTCGGTGCCGCGCAATACAAGCGGGATATTCAAATTGGTGAGTGCCGTTTCACATTCAGCGGACTGCGCGTTGATTCGAAAAAGAATTGCGATATCTGATGCAGCGGTTCCGGCGTCCATGAGTTTCTTAATTGCCTCAGCTACGTTTTCGGCTTCGTCACTGTCGTCGGCATAAGCAGAAATCTTGGGAGGTAGGCCTGAATCCTGTTGGGAACGCAAGGTCAATGCCTTGGCTCGTGTATCACCACTAATCACCGCATTGGCCATCCTCACGATTTCCGGTGAACAGCGGTAACAACGAACCAATTCAATTTGGCTTGCACTTGGGTAACTGGTGACAAAATCCAACAAGTATTTGGAACTGGCACCCGTGAAGGAATAAATCGTTTGACTTGGATCCCCCACCACACATAGGTCATCACGTTCACCAACCCATAGGTCCAAAACGCTTTTTTGTAATGGGTTTACGTCCTGGAATTCGTCAACCGTGAACCACCTGTAGGCCGAATGCACGGCTGACTCAATTTCTGGCCGGGTTCGGATCGCGGCAGACATCAACATCAAAATATCGTCGAAGTCCAACAGGTTGCGGTCCTTTTTAAGAGTCTCATAGGAATCCATGACCTTGGCCAGCGTTCCAACGTCGATCGCGAAATCACGTTTGGCTTTGTGGATCAGAGCTGAATCCATCATGTTGGACTTGCACCATTCAAGATCGCCACTGATATCTCGCACCAAGGCCGTGTCACTATCCACTTTGCAGTGAGCCAATGCGCGGGCAACTATTGGGGCTTTACTTGACATGAGTTCGGGGAATGCGGTCCGGGAGAGTTGCGGCCAGAAAAATCGGAGTTGGCGTAGTGCTGCAGCATGGAATGTTCGGACCTGTGCACCTTGAACGCCCAGACCCCGAAGTCTGTGACGCATTTCTCCAGCCGCACGATTGGTGAACGTCAATGCGAGTGTGCGCTCAGCCTCACTTGCCCCCGTAGCAACCGAATAAGCAATTCGATGGGTGATTGCCCTTGTTTTTCCGGTTCCCGCACCTGCGAGAACTCGAACCGGGCCACTCACGGCTAGGGCAACTTCGCGTTGTTGCGCATCCAATCCCGCCAAGATGCCTTGTGCGATCTGCTCCGACTCCACCGACTGATCTTGTCATGGGGATCTGACCCTCTCGCACCAACTCCGAATCACCTTTAGGCTGAGAGGGTGAGCGACTCAACTTCAGTAATCATGTACAGCACGGTGTGGTGTGGCTATTGCCAGCGACTCAAGGCCCAAATGACGCGGGCCGGAATTGGATACACCGAAGTCGACATTGAGGTTGATCCTGAATCAGCTTCATTTGTCGCATCCGTCAACGGTGGCAACGAGGTGGTTCCCACACTCAAATTTGCTGACGGAACCACCTTGACCAACCCGCCCATCGCTGAGGTAATCGCAAAGATGTCCCTCTAGCTTAAGGCTGTTGATTAAGGTCTCTGAAGATTCCTCGCAGCTTTCCATCCAGGGTTTGGGGTTGTCAGCCGGCGTGATTCTGACCTCATACACCTCATTGGTGTATTGTCGTCCGCATGGGGAGAACCAATATTGATATCGATGATCACCTGATCGAGACTGTCATGGTGCGCTATCAACTCAATTCCAAAAGAGAAGCTGTTGATTACGCACTGCGCCACCTCGCTGGAATCCCCCAATCTGCTGAGGATATATCTCAATTGTTCGGAGCATTTCCGCAGTTCGAAGTTCCTTCGGACCGCTTTGAGCACAGCACATAAACCGTGACTCAATCAACAACACTTGTAGACACTTCCTATTGGGTCGATTTTTTTCGCGGTAATGCCCAAGGTCTTCCTCTGGTTGAGCGACTTGAGCGACATAAGCATGGTGAACCATTGTCATGCAGTGAACCAATCCAGATGGAAGTGTTAGCAGGAGCAAGGTCTGCTGCGCAGTACAACACAATTCACAACGCAACCATTTCGCTGCACTGGTCTGGTGTTGATCCGGCATCGGATTTTGAAGCCGCTGCCCGTATCTATTCCCTGGCGCGCAAACATGGAATCACGGCAAGGGGTCTGCTTGATTGCCTGATTATTGCCATTGCTGTGCGAACGAATTCACAACTCATGACCCGTGACAAAACTCAGAAAGATATCGCTCAATTACTGGGTTTAGTAGTCATTGATTAGTTAGCCCCATGTGCGTGTGCCTCATTCTGTGACTACCGAAATGAGGTGTTACTTGGCAGTTCCTGCCCATACCAGCGGGAAATTAGCTGGTGGGCAATGCTCACTCTGGGTGGCAGGTGCAATTTCTGGGTCTCACACAATTCCTTTATTTGGGTGCGGTCATACCAGTGGGCTTCGACAATTTCCTCGCCGTCAACGCAAATGTCGGTATTGAGTGCCCTGGCTTGGTAACCCAGCATCAAAGAATTAGGAAATGGCCACGGTTGGCTGCCCAGGTAGTCAATGCTTGCTGGATCGATCCTGATTCCCGATTCTTCAAAAATTTCACGAGTAACGGCGGATTCAGCCGGTTCACCTGCTTCAACGAACCCAGCCAGAACTGAGACCCATCCCTGTGGCCATCGACTCTGCCGAGCAAGTAGGACTCGATCCTGTGGGTCGGTAACTAAAACGATTACTGCTGGGTCTGTGCGCGGAAAATGGATTGAGTCATCGGTTGGACAGCGTCTCGTCCAACCGGCATCATTTTGAACAGTGTGGGTGCCACACCGCGGGCAGTGTGTGTGCGTGAAATTCCAGTTGTCCAAAGCCACCGCTGCAACTAACAATCCGGCATCACGATCACTCAATCGCGACCCACTCGCTCGCAGATTCAACCACGAGTCAGGATCGTGGGCCGAAACGAAATCGGCGTCAACTGAAACGCCAAAGAACGCAGTGTCCCCTTGGCGCCCAAGAAAATATGTCAACGAAGCCTGTGGGATTTCCTCGAATGCAAAGAATCGCAGCCCACTGTCCCTGACGGGGGCCTGGGAATTATTTACACAAATGAACAAAGTAGATGGATCCTTCAGGGCTCCGGCAATCCACTCCGGATTTTTGCGTAGCTCTGCACTTCGATCAGTTGCACTACGAGACAGCAGTAAATCGGCCAGCATCGGCGAATGTGACATGGAATCCTCTCAACGGAGGTCAACCTACCCTCTGATTTAAGCGACAGCACATAGGGTTTGCACGTGAACGTGTTCATTAGGCAACTGACAGGTATTCGACTCGTCGCTGCCGTCTGGGTTTTGCTCTACCATTCACAAGGCCCCTTGGACACAATCGGACTAATGAACATTGCGATCCTGCCGGACTTTATCCGCATTGGTCGACTCGGGGTGGACCTATTCTTCGCGCTCTCCGGCTTTATTTTGGCGCATACTTATCTCAAATCAATCGGTGAGAGGCTCACGGCTAATAAATCTTTCAGGTTTTGGTGGCTGCGTCTCGCCCGTATTTATCCGGTGCATTTAGTCATGCTTTTCGTTGCAGGATTTGCCATTGTCGCTCAATCAATTGTCACGGGCGATGAAATTAATCGCAGTTGGCTCAATCCTTGGGATTTCATTAAGAACCTGCTACTCATCCAAGAGTGGGGGTCAGATCCACAAAGGGGTTGGAACTTCGTTGCTTGGTCACTGTCCATGGAGTGGCTTGCGTATCTACTTTTCCCGCTTATGGCACTGGTCCTGTGGCGGATGCACAGGCACCTACCTACTTGGGGCCTCGTCTTTTTTTGGTTACTCTCGCTTGCCCCCCTGGTGATTTACGGCTTAGGAACGACCGATCCCTACTACACGGAAAATTGGGGTTCCACCTATCGAGTTCTCACTGCATTCCTCGCGGGCGCGATCTCCTATTTGATTGTCGATCGACTCCGTGAGTCTGATCGCACTGCATCAGTTTGTGACGTGCTCGCCTTTGTACTTCCAGCAATTGTTGTTGCCGGTTCCGTGTTCTTGGCTTGGCTTCCCGCTGCTGCCGCACCAGTAACGTCAACGGATCCCGAGGCCGAACCACTCCCTCCCTTCTTCCACCTGACATTGGTACCCGTCCTAGTCGCCTGGATCGGTGTTCTTGCGCTCTCCCGTAGAGGAATGTCCAATCTGCTTGCAACCAAAATCATGGTTTTTGGCGGATTCATTTCGTACTCGTTGTACATGACACACCTTGTGTGGTTCGGTCTATGGCGCGCGGGAATGAATGCAATTGGAATCGATGGCGGCGTGCTCTATGCCCTTGGAGTCGCAATTCTTCTCGGGATGTCATTTGTGATTGCCTACGCAATGTGGCGTTTCATTGAAGAACCTGCCCGAGTACGAATGCGTAACTGGATTGGGGTTCGTCCGACACCAACTGAGGAAGCCGGCGAGGCGATTGTTGAATCTGAGGACCCCAAGACCGCTAAACCAATTGACGTTCCAGATCGCGAATAATTTGGTCGGTGTCAACCGAAAGCTCAGTCCCCAAGGACAACATGACGAATGCGGTGTCAATATCTTGCCAATCAACTCCAGCAATGCGCGCCCAGGCTAGCCGGTAAAAGGCAAGCTGCGCGGGATCAAGGTGCTCGGATCCACCTGTTTTCCAGTCGACGACCAAGTAACGGCCATCAATATTAAATACCGCATCAATGTACCCCGTGATTGAACGACCTGAAAGTGTTAAACAGAATTGTTGTTCAACGGCGGCCGGGGTCATCTGGGCAAACCGACTAGCCAAAAAAGCCTCTTTGAGTTTGCGGGTTACCGTGCTGTCTTTTGGTCCACAATCGAGCGCACCCTCAAGTTCATCCCAGTCAAAAAGGGTCTGCATTCCGTAATAATTCTCGATGAACGAGTGGATCTCCGTTCCGCGGGCAGCAACGTAATTCGGTTTACGCGGCATGGGTCGAGCGAGTTCCACCGCAAAAACCTCCGGTTCACGCATCGCTCGCAACATGGCACTGGCGCCTAAACTCCGCGGCAATGAGACCGTGCGAATAGGTGATTCCAGGCGCGCACGCTCCATATTTACAGCCGCAAGTGATTGTGACCACCCGGCGGCAATGTCAGACTCCGACTGAGTGAGATCACCGTTTTCCGCCGATTCCATCAATTCCTTGCTGCCACCCAAAAAATCACTCACGTATGCGGACTCTTGGATCAGTTGGTCGACCACACTCTGGGGCACGGACACCGGCCAGGCCAACCCCTGTTTATCTTGCACGCGTTCGGGGCGATCCCCTTCCGGTTGTGGGGCCCAAAAGGGGATATGCGCGCTGGTGCCTGCAAACAGGTTATGAGCTGCTGCAAGAAATGGGTGTGGACCATGTGGCTTCTTCCAATTCGTACCCCACCAACTGCCACTCAGTGTTAGCGAATCCTTGGCGCGAGTGAGTGCGACATATGCCAGCCTTTCGTTGTCGCGTTCCTTGAGTGCATCAAAATGCGCGAGATAACTCTTCTTAAAATCGGTCTCAGAGAGTTTGGTCAAGGAGTAATCGGGGAAGTCAGCAATGTGCGCAGGGGCGTCCTGGCGCAGTGGCCACGGGGCCATGGTTGCGTCACCACTCCAGTTTCCTCGCGCTTTTCCACCGGGGAAGGCTCCCTCACTGAGGTTGGGGAGGTAGACGTGCGTGTACTCCAAGCCCTTTGCTTTATAAATCGTGATCAATTGTACTGCGCCCTTTTCAACGGGTTGTTCAAAATCAAGGCTGATATCGAATCTTTCAATGTCGTCAAGACGCGAGATGAAGGCTCCGAGTGAAACTCTGCCGTCGATGTCATTGAAATCCGCAGCGAGATTAACAAGTTCATTAACGGCAACTGCATCACTTTCATTGAGTTGGGCCTGAATATCTATTCCGGACTTGCGAATCACCCGGCCGATGAACTCCAGCAAAGGCTCCCCCGAATGGGCGCGCAATGACCGAATTTGCTTCGCCATTGCGCTAAAGCGTTCAATGGCACCGGCCGAGTAACGATCAAGTTCGCCCAGATCAAAGAGTGCATCCGAGAGTGAGACAACGTCGACTAGGTCAATACCTTCAACTGCAGCCTCAAGGGCTTCTTCAATACTTTTTGCATCCACTCGCTTCCGTAACTTGGCGATCTCCCCAGCGCGGGCTCCCAAAGCTGCCAAGTCCCGTGCACCAATACGCCACTTAACGCCACTTGCCCAGCGCACAAAGGACGGATTAGCTGTCGGTTCATGAATGATCTCCAGAATGGACCGCAGATCCATGACGAGTGGTTGTGCGAGCAGACCTGCGGCTGAATGTAACTGAACGGGCACTCCACGCTGCTGCAGTGCATCACGCATGTGTAGCAGAAGATTCCCCGTTGCGGCCAAAACAGCGATGTCTTCATCGAGTCCAGCGGCGTTTATTGCACTGTGTTGAACAGCGATCCGATCTGCCATCCAATTCAACTCTTCGTCTGCAAAGTCAAAAAGAGCCAGAACAATTTCACCTTGAATGCCACGAGTGGGATCCAAACGTTGAACACTTGGGTGTTCAACTCTCAAATTTTCTGAGATGACATTTGCTAACTCAAGAATTTGGACTCCGGACCGCCGATTGGCCGACAGCGGATAAACGGATGCGTCCTTACTATCAATATTTTGGAATTGTTGGGGAAAACTATTGATGTTCTCAACACTGGCCCCGCGCCAACCATAAATTGCCTGACAAGGATCCCCCACCGCCGTCACCGGGAATCCATCAGAAAAAATGTTTTCTAAAAGGATTCGTTGACTAATTGACGTGTCCTGGTATTCATCGAGCAAAGCGATAGAAAAACGAGACCGGATCTCGTTCGCCACCTGAGGAAACTCAATAACTATCTTCGTGGCGAGTCTTACCTGGTCCGAGAATTCAATGAGTTCGCGTGAGAGCTTCAGATCACGCCAGTCTTCTACCAGATGCGATAGTGCGATTCGCCGGGCTGATGTTCGAGAGATTCTTCGCAGTGTTGCATTCGAACCAGTAAGTCCCCCGATGTAATCGATCACTTTTTGGTCGTACTCGATTACGGTTGCAGGCTCAATTGCTAATTCGCTGAGTTCGCTATCCAGCGCCAGTAGGTCTGATGTAATTTTCGCGGGACCAACGGCAACTCCGCTGAGATCTTGATGGGTATTGCATACCAGTCGGTATGCCAACTGCTGTCGTGCGCCATCGGTGAGGACATCGGCGCTAAAGTCACGCCCGAGCAAAGCCCCAAATTCTTTGACGATTCCGGATGCAAATGAGTTGTAGGTCAAAATGACGGGATCCCCACCCTCACCTTCGAAGCTCTGGGGATACAACCTCGCAAGATCGGCGATTCGGGAACGGGCCGAATCTAATAATTGAGCGGTCGCCTTTGTGGTGAAGGTGAGACCGAGAACCTGCTCGGGCGTGACGTATCCGCTACCGATGAGAAAAGCGATACGTGCTGACATCGAAGTAGTTTTTCCGGATCCAGCGCCCGCCACCATCACGGCAGGTTCGCGAGGAGCCTTGACCGCATTTAATTGTTGCTCGGAGAGTGCAAATCCAAGAATTTTCTCAAGGTCTACATCACTGAGTTCATTATGTGAATTAGTTGTCATCGTTTTCCACCTCCTCAATCACTTCACGGTTGAAAATATCCGTCGATGTGGTGGGACACACTGCTTTGTAGGAGCAGTATCGACAGGAAGGATTTACCCGCGGGGTAAATGATTCAGTCCGAATGATCTCCGCAGCTTCACCGAGTTTCACTTCGATCCAGGTAGGCGATTGTGAAAAATCAATGGCGTCTTGGGGTTGAATTTTTGGTTGCGAGGAATCAACTTTTAACTGAACGAGCGCCGCACCCACGGGGATCTCGTCTTGATCCTGAGTATCCCAAGGTAGATCGGGATTCTGTTGGTCACGGAGCAACAATTGATAAATCCCCAGTTGTCCATTCTCGGCGATTTCAGCCTTTGTGGGTGGGTTTGCCACATTTTTGAAATCAATTGCGACAAGGCGTCCGTCTGCATCTATTTCCACCCGGTCCAAGATCCCACTCAGTTCGATCACTTCGCTCTCACCGCTGGGAGTGATCACCGTGAGTTCAGTTTGGTATCTGCCCTCAGCTTCTTTGAATACTCGTGGTGAAAGATTGTGGTAGTCAAGGAATAGCTCGGCCGCTTTATAGGCCTGAGCCAAATCCGCTTCTGACTGCCAGTCTGCTTCGTAGGCTAGGGACCGCCATGAACTGCCGATCAATTCGTGAATATGCGCTTGATCTTGATCAAGTTCTTCCTTTGCAACGAACTCCGCGATCGCATGGACAATGCTGCCAAATGCCGTGGCTGAACCGCGGGAGACTTGGGCATTGACCTCCCGATCGAGAAACCATTTCAGTGGACATTGCAGCAAGGAGTCCAATGAACTTCCTGACATGTGAATGGGCATGTGAACTGGCCGGACGGGACGGCATGATTGCGTGAGCGGCGCCAACCCCCACCAAGACGGTGGGCCGACACTTGGTCCCATCTCGTGGAGCACGTTTCCTGCTGTTGATTTAAGTGCTGAACTTGCCAGTGGATCTGCGAGTGTGGCTCGAAGACTTGCCGCAATCCCCGACCAACTTGCAGGGTTTTTTGGGTAACCGCTCACAGTGTGGGGGTTAATTCCCATCGCGATAACGTCACGAATGAAACGACTCGGTTGATCCCCACCTTCACTGCCTTGATCAATGCAGGTCAGTGTCAATTGTTTGCGAGCCCGCGTGCTGGCAACATAGAACAAATTACGTTCCTCCCGCAGGAGCGCAACCGGGTTCCCACCCGAAATCAATTGACCCACACCAATTTCCTCGGCTCGTAATAAACTTCCACGAGACACGAGGTTTGGCCAAATCCCCTCTTCGAGTCCGACTACCCACACGTAATCCCACTCGCGACCCTTGCTTTGGTGAACCGTCATTACTTGAACAGCATCAGCGCGCAAACCTCGCGCAGATACCGGCTCCGCTGGCAAGTTTTGATATTTCAATTGATTCAGGAAGTTCTCTATCCCTGCGTTGGCTCGCTCCGAAAACCGAGTGGCTGTGTCGAAAAGCGCAATTATTGAATCAAGATCGTGATGCGCGCTTGCGCTGTGGGACAGGGCTGCTTGCTGCAGTCGCTGTGGCCAACCGTGGGGGTTCTTCGGGTCACCGCTCCAGGCGGTCCACAAGATGTCTGTGACAGGTTTGTGATTCTCGATCTCACTTCGGAGTAGCGTGATAAGTCCGGTGATTGCGCTGACCCGTGCGCCCAACTCACCGGGGATTTCACGAGGAATAGCGTTGGAAGCTCCCACAATTAATCCACGAATCAGTTCCGGTGAACTGACATTGGGTTGTGATGTGCGCAGGACTCGACCAAAGCGGCGCATCTCACTTGCATCAAATCCGCAGATCGGTCCCGTCAACAGGTCAGACACGTCCGCTGCAGTGCAATGCTCCGGGCGAACGGCTAGTGAGATGAGTCCAAGAAGGACTTGCACCGCTGGTTCGTCTTTCAAAGCAATTTCGTCGGTTCCCACCACGACAGGGACACCTGCACGATTCAATGCCCGTGTGATTAACGGAATATCTGAACGCGCCCGACCAATTACGGCCATTGACCTCCAAGGAACACCCTCGGTCATATGGGCACCAAATAGGCCTTCGGCTATGAATGCCGCACGTGCATTTCGTGAGGAATATTTATTGATGACCACGGAACCCGCGTCAACAAAAAAATCCCGGTAACCAACTTCAGACATTGCGCTCGCACCGAAGGGCGCTGTAGCCGCTCGGGCAATTTCAGGTCCAAACCGCCAGCCGCCGTTAAGTTCATGGACTTGTGTGTGGGTGAATTCCTTTGCGAACCCGGTAGCCATGTCAGTTTCTGATCCTCGAAATCCAAAAACGGTTTCATGGGGATTACCTGCAGCGACGAGCACCTGAGCTTTTTGGGCAATTACGGCAAGGAGTTCTCGGTGAAGCGGCCCAACTTCTTGATACTCGTCCACGTATATATGGGTGATGCGTGAAGTTACCTGTGATTGAGGCGCCAAAGAAATTGCTTCGAGTAGTAGTGAGTTGTAGTCCATCACGTTCTCGAGGGCCATGACTTCAGCATCGTTGATAGCGATCTGGCCCGCGACCACCCATTCCGGCCGATCCAATTGCTCACCCAGTGAAATGAGGTCTGCTCCACTTAAGTGCAGTTCCTTCAACCGTGCGATGACATTGCGCACCTCCCGCGCAAAACTTTGGGTAGTGGCAGCACTTCGCAGCGAGACCGGCCATTCACCGGTTGCACCCCCACCCGTTGAATCTGCCAGCAAACCTGCAATCAGGTGACGAATTCGAGCATCTTCTTCGGCACCGGAAAGGAGGATGGGTAATTCCTTCGAATCGGGATCATTACTTCCGGGTGCGCCCATCACGATCGAATAGGCCAATGCGTGAAATGTGCCAATGTATGGGAGAACCGTGGTGTTCACGTGTCCTGCTAATTTCTCGCGAAAGTCACGAACCGCCAATTTCCCATAGGTAAGAATCAGGATTTGGTTGGGTGAGACCCCTCCACGCAGAACTTTGGCGGTCGACGCGAGAAGTGTCGTAGTTTTTCCTGATCCAGCCGAACCAATGACCAAATTACGGCCGGATTCAAGATTGATAACAGCCTCCTGAGCAGGATCGGCCACTATCGCCTCTGGTGCGACCAAATCTGTGTCAAGTTCCCACCGCATGGACTATGAATACCATGCCCAGCCGACAAAACACCCGAAACCTCAAACGGGGCCGTCGGGCATGCATGTTTTATGGGCTTATTGCAGAGTCATGTTGCGTACTAGAGGGAGCCCTGTGACACGATCACCCCGTGGCACCCCATCCGGATTCAGGAATTGAGACCGAGTTCACCATTGCCGGTCCCATTCCCTATATTCCTGAGGACTCCACTCCACCTCACAATACTTCTCGCCCACCCAATTCTCTCAAACCTCTCATAATCGACGATGGAGCAATTAAGAAGAGGATCCGTCGCCAGCTTGACCTTGCACGTTTTGTCGTGGCGATTGCCCTCGCCGCAGGAACCATCGCACTCGGCTATTTCGCGACAAGCACCACCGCTGGCCTCGACACCGACATTGAAGGTGGTGTTGCGCTCCTTCCATCTCTGGTTGTCCTCGCACTGAACATTGTTGGCGGTATTGGCTCTTTGGGTCTACCCATTGCCGGCTCGATCAATCTAATTATCCGCAGGCGTTTTCGACAACTTTTTGATGCTCTGGTGGCCCTATTTCTTGCTGTGACCGTTTTATCCGTTGTTTCAATCGTGATTGGTAACTTGGACAACACCCGGCTGCTGATCGCCATGGCTGGGACGACCAGCAGCACTAATGGTTCGACCGCTCCCATCCTTGGCGGAATTCTGGCCTTCATCACTGTTGCTCGACTAATGGGACGGCGCCCATGGAATGTGCTCTCCAGCGTCGTTGTTGTGTCACTCATTCTCGTTACCGTCCTTAGTTCTGGGATCGCTTTAGCGGGGATTGGCTTTTCACTCGCCGTCGGCTGGGCAATTGGCCTGTTGACCCGTTATGCCCTTGGCACCACAACCACCCGGCCCAGCGGAGCTGCTGTTGCCGCAGCTCTTGAACGCGGCGGGTATCCCATTACTGAATTACGAATCGACAACCTCACGAGCCGCGGACGCCGTTATTCCGCTACAACGAGGAATGGCGACACTCTGCGCGTCAGTGTTCTTGACCGAGATCTTGAAGGCGCGGGGCTGGTCAATGCTGCGTGGACGAGTCTTAGGTTGCGTGATGAGCCAGGAAAGGGCGCGTTCAACCTGCGTAGAGCAGTTGAACATTCGGCACTTATCGCCTATGCCGCGCAGGCCGCTGGAGTTCCGACACCCCGGCTTTTGCTCAGTACCGAAGTTGGTCCTGATTCCGTTGCGCTTGTTTTCCAGCACATTGCGGGAACACCATTCGATGAACTTCTGGACATCAGTGACAGTGAGTTGGATAGTTCATGGAGGGCTATTCGAACCCTGCACGAACACCAGATGAGTCACCGCGCTTTGTCGGGCCGGCACTTATTACGCGGGACAGATGATTTAACGTGGTTGCTGGGCATGGATCAAGGCTCAATCGCGGCAAGTGATGTAGCGATGCGCTTGGATCTTGCCGAATTATTGTGTTCTCTCGCAATGCTGACCTCGGTTGATCGCAGTGTCGCCTCTGCACGGCGGGTACTTGGCAGTGACGCAATTGCGCGAGCACTTCCAGCACTACAACCCGTCGCCCTTTCCTCCAATACTCGTAGGGGCTTGCGCAAGCACAAGGGAATGATTATTGCTCTGCGGGATGCAATTGTGGAGTTGCGGCCAGATGCTGACACCGAACAAATCCAATTCCAACGAATCAAACCTCGCACGCTGGTCATGATCGTGATCGGCACGATCGCTGGTTATGTCCTGCTGTCGCAGTTGACATCGGTTGATCTTGCGACTTTGTTTAGCACTGCCAATTGGTCGTGGGTACTGGCAGCGCTTGGCTTTAGTTTGATTACCTATGCAGGTGCGGCCTGGTCGCTTTCCGGCTTTGTCCCCGAGAAGTTGTCATTCGGGAAAACGGTTCTGGCTCAAGTTGCTGGCGATTTTGCTACCCTGGTTTCACCACCAACTTTAGGCGCAATTGCGATTAATGTTCGCTTCCTACAAAAATCTGGACTGCACCCAGCTCTCGCTGCAGCCAGTGTGGGCGTATCCCAAGTTGCTGCGTTCGGCACCCACATTCTGTTGCTCCTTGCTTTTGGAATTGCTGCTGGAACCCAAGCGGACTTCACATTTGATCCACCTGTTTGGGCAGCGGTTGGAGTTGCCGCGGTCGCGGTCATCCTTCTGGCTTTGCTCGCCGTACCCGCCATTCGACGAGAAATCGGTAAGAGGATCGGTCCACTCATTAAGGAAGTAATTCCTCGGCTAGTGACGATCGCTCAACGACCAACTAAGTTACTTGAAGGTATTGGTGGAATTCTTATTCTCAACTTTGCCTACATCGCGGTACTTTTCGCATGTGTGACGGCATTCGAGGGGAATCTAAGTATCGCCGTTGTAGCGGTCGTCTACCTTGCCGGAGCAACAATTGGTCAAGCTGCTCCCACTCCGGGTGGACTTGGAGCGGTTGAAGCAGCACTTGCGGCCGGCCTCACCGCGGCCGGCCTAGACGCGGGATTAGCCGTTTCCGCAGTATTGCTCTTCCGCTTGGTGACTTTCTGGTTGCCCACGATTCCTGGTTACTGGTCCTTTACCTATCTCACCAAGAAAAACTTGCTTTAGCCACCTCTTGCCGATTGGCTCACCCAATCGATGTAACCACCGCTGTAATGCTTGATCCCCGAAAACCCTTGCGCCGTCAGTTCATCGAGTAAAAATTCGGATCGAACTCCAGCCTGGCAATACAGAATCACGTCCCCCACCAGTGTCTCTGGTTCAAAAGTGGACAACGGAAAATTTATTGCCCCAGGAATATATCCGTGGAAGAGTTCGTATTCCTCCCGAATGTCAATCAGAGTGAATTCTCTCTCCCCGCTATCGCGCAGTCGCAGCAATTCCACAAGTTGCATTCGGGTCACCGTGTTCCCACTCATGCTGCTTGGGCCACCAGGTTTCTCAGGACTCTGAGTCCAACTGACAGGGTCGCCAAGTCCACTTCTTCGACTTGCAGGATTTCATCAAGTGTTGCTCTCGTTCGGGCAACCCCTTCGGTGCGCTGTTCCTCCCATTGACTTATCCGGGTCGATACTTCTCCACCCTGAGTTGCTCGATAAACACGGCCCGTGAGTTCGGCTATGACCGAATAAAGATCTGATCGCAAGGCCTGCCGCGCCAGTGAGGTCCAGCGGTCACCGCGTGGGAGGCTGGAGATTCGAACCAGTAAACGGTCAATATCAAAACGCTCGGAGAGCGCAAAATACAAGCCGATGACATCAGTCATATCAGCATCAAGTGAGCCTGCCAACCTGGTGATGTCAAGCAAGGAGAACACATCAAGTCCACTTGCAGCACGATCGGCCAGATCCTTTGGTGCGCCCGCATCGACGAATCGTTGGGACAGTCTTTCAAAACGTTCCGACTCTTGACCTTGTAATGCGTGTGGCACACCCCCGGCGTATTGCGCAACGCTGTTAACGAAACTAGAAATTTCAGATTCCACCTCAATCCCAGCGCCGCGATTCTGTAAGAACCAACGAGCTGATCGATCAAGGAGACGCCGTACCTCTAAATGCAGGGCTGTTCGTGCACTCGCGGGG
>Ga0213861_10000873_pt1 | contig 27122 bp, 26 predicted proteins | sample PICome_4_FD_160110 | JGI IMG/M metagenome (GOLD analysis project Ga0213861, IMG submission 160110) | Coastal seawater microbial communities near Pivers Island, North Carolina, United States - PICO131 | ecosystem: Environmental > Aquatic > Marine > Coastal | place: USA: North Carolina... | reverse complement strand
TTTCATTATATTATCTCCCCAATTTTTATTTAAAGATAAAAGCTAGCACAAAACATATATAAAGAGGAGTCTGTAGTTAATTTAAGATTCTACCTATGGTTTTATTTTACCTTACCAAAAAGGTTTAAAAGTATAACGCCAGCAATAATTAATACTAAACCAATTGTTCCATAGAGATTTGGAGTTTGATTATATTTAAAAATACCAAATAAAGTCACAGCTGTAATGGTTAAAGCTCCGTACGTTGCGTAGGTAAAACCGACAGGAATTATTGTCATCGCTTTTGATAAACAAAATAAACAAACAACAATACTTGTTACGCAAAAAATAGTTGGATTTAATTTTGTAAATCCCTCAGTAGTTTTTAAAAATCCATTAGATGCTATGCCCGTAAAAATACCAATTATTAAATAAATGTAACCTGTAAATAAACTTATACTTTTCATTTAAGCTTTTGCGAACTCACCGCCGTCTTTATATCTCCACAACCATTTCTTCATAGCTTCTTCAACATTTGAAGGGTTGATATCTAAATCTTTTAAAGTTAATTGATTGTTTGAAACTACATTATCTGCTTCCGATAAAATTTCGCACTGATCCTTGGTTAAAATTGGAGGGATAGGTAATAAGTCAGTTATAGTGCTTTGAATTTTTGCAATGGACATAGGCATTTGCACAACTAACCTTTTTTTATTTATTGTTTTTAAAATTGATTTAACCATATCTCCAAAGCTTATGACTTTTGGTCCGCCAATTTCATAAATTTTTCCTTCGTTGTCTTTTGTTATTATTGCTTGAACAATTGCATCCGCAACATCGGTTACTAAAATAGGTTGAAACTTATAATTTATTCCAACAACGGGAATAACAGGTAAAATGCTTAATTTGGAAAAAAGATTTGTAAAATTATCTTCAGTTCCACAAACAACACTTGGTCTAATTATTACGGTATTTTTAAAATTATTTAGCGCTTTAACTTCACCAAGATGTTTTGATTTTTGATAAAGAGATTTTGAGTTTTCGTTAGCGCCTATCGCTGAAATATTAATAAATTTTTTAACACCTGACTCTGAACAAATTTTAGCAACTGCTTCGGGGATGCTTGAATGAATATTGTAAAATTTTTGTTTTCTTGTCTCATAAAGAATGCCGATCAAATTAATAACAACATCAGAACTTTTTATGACTTCTTTCAACTCAGAAAAGTTTTTTGGGTTCCAGTCGACTAATTCTATCGCTCCAGGTGTAGCTTGTGTTTTTAGATAGCCTTTTTGAAAGGCTTTTCTTGTAGAAATGATGCATCTGAAGTTTTTCTTAGTCAAATTTCGAACAAGATATCTGCCTATAAAACCCCCACCACCTAAGATTGTGCAAATTTGATTTTTCATGGTATTTAAAACACTTATATATGAAAATAACTAAGTTTAAAGAGGACATAACTTCAGAGATTGCTAATTCGTTAAAAAACAGCATTGCAATAGATACTGAGGCGACAGGGCTTCAAATTCCTGAAAGAGATAAATTAAGCCTAATTCAAATTTGCGACGACAAAGGAAATGTCTACATAATTCAACCGAACAAAGATAATTTTAAAGCACCAAATTTAGTATCTGTTTTAGAGAATGAAAAAATTTTAAAAATTGGTCACTTTTTAAGATTTGACAAAAATGCTTTGGAATTTTTTCTAAAGTGTAAAATAAAAAATATTTTTGATACTAAAATTGCGTCTAAAATAGTCAGAACTTATACGGATAGTCATGGTTTGAAGAATTTAGTTCAAGAATTTTGTAATAAATCATTAGATAAAAGACAAGGCAGTAGTGATTGGAATAAAGACATCGATGAACTTTCCGATAAGCAATTAGAGTACGCAGCAAATGATGTTATTTATTTACATAAAATTAAAACTGAATTAGAAAAAATGCTTATACGTGAAAAAAGAATAGATATTTTTGAGAAATGTCTTGAGTTCTTGGATACAATGGTAGCGCTAGATCAAACTGGATTTAAATTTGATATTTTTGAACATTAATGCATAAAAAAAATTACATCTCTTTTGCTAAAAAATCAGCTAGTATTCAAATTAATGAATTAAAAAAAATCAAAAAAGTTTTTAATTCTTCTTTCACTAAAGCAATTGATCTAGTTTTGAATTGCAAAGGTAAAGTTATCTTTGCTGGAATTGGAAAATCTGGTTTGATCGCAAGAAAAATTTCAGCTACTTTTTCAAGTGTAGGAATTCCAAGTTTTTTTTGTGATCCTGCTCAGGCTTTACACGGTGACATGGGCCAAATTGAAAAAAAAGATATATTAATTATTTTTTCATACTCAGGAAATACTTCTGAATTAAATAACATGCTAAAATATGCCAATAGATACCGTATAAAAATTATTGGTGTTGCGTCAAAAGCAGATAGCGTTTTACTTAAAGCAAGTGATATAAAGCTAATATTACCAAAAGTAAAAGAGTCTGACATAACAGGAATGGTACCAACCTCAAGTACTTCAATAACTTTATTGCTTGGAGACTGTTTAGCAACAACTGTAATGCAACAAAGAAATTTTTCTAGGGAGAAATTTAAAATATTTCACCCCGGGGGCAATATTGGTAACTCACTTCTTTTAGCAAAAGATATTATGATCACAGGTAAAAAGTTGCCTACTATTAATTACAATAAAACGTTTAAAGATGTTCTTAAAGTTATGAATAAAAAAAAACTTGGTATAATAGTTTTTCTTAAAAAAAAATATATATTCGGCATTTTGACTGACGGTGATTTAAGAAGATACCTAAATAATTCTACATCAAAAACTAAAATTGAAAAATTTATCAGGAAAAATCCCTTTGTTGTGAATGAAAATATGCCAGCATCAAAAGCTTTGGCAATTATGAATGAAAAAAAAATAACTAGCCTGCTTGTGGTTTCTGAAAAAAACTATGATAAAAATTACAAAACATTAATAGGCGTTATTCACATTCATTCTCTATTGCAAAGTGGTATCAAATGACCAAGAGAAAAAAAAAGTTACTTATAGCTCAAATTTTTTTAATAATATTTAGTATCATAATTATTTTTTATACTTATAATTTTAACAATAATAACAAAAAAATTGTTTCACAAACCTTACAAGAAAAAATCGAAAAAAATCTAGATGATAAAAACCAAGATGTTGATGTGTTTTTTAATATTGAATATTCAGGGATAGATTTAAATGGTAATAGATATGTTTTAAAATCTAAAGAAGCTAAAACAGATAAGATTAATCAAAACTCAATAATAATGAAAGGCGTTAATGGAATTTTTTATTTTAATGATGGAACTACTTTAAATGTAAAATCCCACAAGGGCATATATAATAACAAAACTTTAGATATTGTTTTTATTAAAGACGTTGAAGCTTTTTATAAAAATGGTGAACTTTTTGCTCAAAAAGCAGAATATAATAACTCAAAAAACTATTTAAAATTAACTGAAGATGTCCATATACTAGATATTAAAGGTGAAATGTTTGCTGATGAGCTTTTTTTTGATATAAAAAAAAATACTCTTGATATTGCAAGCTACAAAAATAATAAAATCAATGCCGATATTAATTTAAAATGAAAAAAAAATTCAGAATTATAAAGTTTAATAAAGACAGGCCTATTTTTGAAATTAAAGATTTGAGTAAATCATTTGATGGAAGGCCGATACTTAAGAAACTTTCTTTGAGTGTATTTCCTGGAGAGTGTGTAGGTATTCTTGGTCCAAATGGTTGTGGTAAAACAACATTGTTTTCAATGTGTATTGGTGAACAAGCTGTTGATGGCGGGAAAATTTATCTAAACAACAAGCCAATTGAAGAAGTACCGATCCATCTAAGATCTAAAGAAGGTCTTGGATATCTACCTCAGCAAAGAAGTGTTTTTGATATGTCAGTTTATGATAATATTTTAGGTGTAGCCCAAATAACCATAAAAAATTTAGAAATTCAGAAATCTATTACTGAAAAATTGCTTGATGAATTTAATTTACAACATTTAAGGTCATTAAACGCATCGGTATTATCGGGGGGTGAGATAAGACGATTAATGATGGCAAGAGTAATGATAAATAAACCAAAAATTGTTTTGCTTGATGAACCGTTAGCTGCTCTAGATCCTTTGGTGATACAAGATATACAAAAATACATACTTAAAATTCAATCAAGTGGAACAGCAATATTAGTAACGGATCATAATGTTAAAAATTTATTTGATATTACCGATAGAAACTATGTTTTAGGGGAGCAAACCATTATCGCACAGGGAACTTCCAGAGAAATTCTCAAATCTACAAAAGCAATACAGCATTACTTTGGTTCAGATTATTTATAACAAAACAATGTCTCAAAAAAGTTTTAGTGTAACCGTAAACAGCAAAGTTAAGCCTTTTAATAAAACTATTAACGTCGACTCGGACAAATCAATTTCAATACGTAGTTTTTTAATTGGTGCTATTGCACATAACGTTTCTGTAGCTAAAAATGTTTTAGAGTCAGAAGATGTATTATCAACAATAATGTGTTTAAGAAAACTAGGTGTCAAAATTAATAAAACAGGTAATAAACAATTTCTTATCTATGGTAAGGGTCTAGGCTCATTACGTATAAAAAAAAATTCTACTCTTAATTTTGGAAATTCGGGTACCTTAGCTAGACTTTTGATAGGGATACTATCAACAACACCTAATATCGAGGTAAATGTTAAAGGCGATAGTTCTCTTAATAAAAGGAGTATGAAAAAACTAATTGAACTAATGTCTGAATTTGGAGCTCAATTTTTACCAAAAAGAAAAATAAATTTTCCATTAAAGATTATTTCTTCAGCAATGCCGATAAGAATAACCTATAAAGCAGGTGTTTCGGCTCAATTAAAAAGCGCTGTTATTTTAGCTGGTTTAAATACTTTAGGGGTTACAAAAATTGTAGAAAAATCTTTTAGCCGTAATCATACTGAAAATATTTTATTTAAAAATAACAATGCAATAAAGATTAAGGGTAATAGAAAAAAAATAATTGAAGTAATTGGAGGAAAAAAACTTAATCCACTTAAAATTAATGTCCCTGGAGATCCGTCATCTGCTGCATTTTTTTCAGCACTCACTTTAATGAATAATGACTCAAAATTGAAAATTAAAAATGTTGGACTTAACCCTACAAGAACAGGTTTTTATAAATTATTAAAAAAATATGGTGCAAAAATTAATTTTAAAAATTTAAAAAAAGAGAATAATGAAGTTAGAGGAGATATTTATATCTCTAGCTCAAAAATAAAACCTATTAGAGGAACAAAAGAATACTACGTTAATTCTACTGATGAGTACCCTATTTTATTTGTTATTGCAGCACTAACGAAAGGAACATCTGTATTTAAAGGTATTAAGAATTTAGCTAATAAAGAAAGCAATAGAATAAAGGAGATGCAAAAAATTTTAAAACAATTGAATATTAAAAGTCTATATACAAAAGATAAAATAAAAATTTTTGGAAAGGGCCTGTTCAATGCAGAGAAAAAAACAATTTTAGTTCCAATGCTTGGAGATCATCGAATATGTATGTCGTCATTTATTCTATCTATATTGACTGGTGCAAAAACTAAGATAAAGAATTTTGAAACAGTTAACACTTCCTCGCCCTCCTTTTTAAAAACTATGAAATTATTAGGTGCAAATTTTGAAATACAAAAATAAAAAGTTACAAATTTCATGCGATGGCGGTGCCGCTACAGGTAAATCCACTGGAGCAAAAATGATTGCAAAAAAATATAAATTAAAATTTCTTTCGTCTGGCTTGTTGTATAGGTATGCAGGTTACTTGCTTCTGAATTATAAGCCAAAAAATAAAATTAAATTTTTAAAATTAGCATTTAAAAATCTAAACTATAAAAAATTAGAAAGAATTAATTTACAAACACCTAAAATTTCAGAATACAGTGCTATCATTGCTAAAATTAAAAGTGTAAGAGAAATATTAAAAAAATTTCAAGTTAATTTTTCTAAGAAATATAAAAATTGCTGTATCGAAGGTAGAGATATTTCCACAAAAATTCTTCCAAACTCAAATGTTAAATTTTTTTTTAAATGCAGTATAAATATTGCTGCAACTAGAAGGTATAAGGAATTAAAAAAAATTAATATGAATGTAAAGCTTTCAGATGTTAAAAAAGCCTTAAGAATTAGGAATATATCAGACACAAAGAGGAAAAACTCCCCTTTACTTAAACATAGAGATTCGGTAGTAATCGACACCGGAAAAATAAATAAACAAGCTATGTTAAAAAAAATGTCTAGATGTGTTCAAAAGGTTTTACAAAAATAATATATGTTAAATGAACAAGACCTCAAAAAAACAAGTTCTTCCCAAAAAGAATTCCAAAACCTATTAGATCAAGACTTCAAAGATAGAAAGCTTAAAGAGAACGAAATTATTAAAGCTACTGTTACTGAAATTACAAAAAACTTTATTATAGTAGACTGTAAAGCTAAAATGGAGGGAATGATACCTGTTGAAGAGTTTAAGAATGATGATGAACTATCTAAAATAAAAGTCGGGTCTTCAATAGATGTGTACCTTGAAAGAATAGAGAGTTTTAAAGGTGAAATAGTTATTTCTAGAGATAAAGCTAGAAAAATGAAAGCCTGGAAAAAATTAGAAAAAGTATTCGAAACCCAAGAAGAGATGACTGGTTACATAACAGGAAAAGTAAAAGGTGGCTTTATCACAACAGTTGAGGGTCTACCATGTTTTATGCCTTCCTCTCAAATTGACGTTAAACCTCTCAAACGAGTAGATCATCTTTTCAATACACCAGTTAAAGTGATAGCCACAAGGATAGATAAAAATCGCGGTAACGTTTGTGTTTCCAGAAGAGCAGTATTAGAAAAAAGTAAAAATGCTGAAATTATTGAAGCTCTTAAAAATATTAAAGAAGACGATATAATTGAAGACGCGATCGTTAAAGCAACAACAGATTGGGGTATCTTTTTAGATATAAACGGAATTGATGCATTGCTTCATGTTTCAGATCTAAGTCATGGGCGTGTAAAAAAGCCATCGGACTTAGTAACTATTGGGCAGAAAATAAGAGTTAAGATTACAAAAATTGATAAAGAAACAAATAGAGTTTCAGCGTCTGTTAAAGCGCTTACAGAAAATCCTTACGAAAATTTAGAAAAAAATTATGAAATTGGAAAAATTTATGAGGGTGTAGTAACTAAAATAATGGATTATGGATGCTTTGTTAAAATTGAAGATGGTGTAGAAGGCTTAATACATAGTTCAGAACTAGATTGGACTAATAGAAATATTAAACCTAGTAAGGTTTTATCTGTTTCTCAGAAAATAAAATTTAAAATTGTTAATATTGATAAAGATACAAAAAGAATTTCATTATCTTACAAAGCTATTACAAACAATCCATGGGATAAAATTAAAGAGCAAATTGGTAAAGAAGTTAAGATCAAAATTAATAATATTACAGATAAAGCTATATTTGGTGATTTAATTGAAACAAAATTATCAGGAATGTTGCATTATAAAGAAATATCTTATCAAGAAAATATTGAAGATCTTAAAAAATTTAAGAAAAATGAAATAATAAGTGTAAAGATTATAGAGGTCAAAGATGAAAAAATTAGATTCTCAAAAAGAGCATTGGAAAAAGATCCTTTAAATTGGTTTAAAGATAACGGAAAAAAAGTTGGAGACGTTATCACCACTAGAATTCATGAAGTTTTAAAAACGGGGGTAAGAGTGGCTATAGATCAGGATAAAAAATTAATTATTACAATAAAAAAATCTGATCTAGCTAAAGATACTGCAGATGCCAGACCTGAAGTTTTTTCAAAAGATAACGCTTTGGATGCTAAAATAACTGAGCTTGATTTAACATCAAGAAGGGTAAAGCTAAGTGTAAAAGCTGCTCAGATAGATGAAGAAAAATCCTTAATTGCTAAATTTGGTGAAGGGGCTACAAAATCAGGGGCTACGCTCGCTGGAATTTTTAAACAAGCTATTGGTAAGAAAGATAAAAAGAAAAAATAATTGTCTCGCACGAAGCTCATAAAAAAGCTTAAAGAAAAAAATCCAAAACTTAATCAATTAGAATTAGAAACTGTAATAAATATTTTTTCAAAAATTGTTTCGAGCGCTTTAATAAAAGGAAGTAGCTTAGAAATACGTGGATTAGGACGGTGGTATCTTAAAAAGCTAAAAGAAAATTTTAATGCACGTAATCCAGCAACTAATGAATTAATATATAAACCAGAACGTTTTAAGGTAAGATTTAAACCATCAAAAAAATTAAATAAAATAGTTAACGAATGAAAAAACTAAAAATATTTATAGCTTGTGATACGAATAAAATTAGTAAAGTTAAAAAAATAATTGCACAAACTAAAACTAATAAATTAGAGATTGGCTACAAATTCGGTTTAGAATTTTTTTATGCCAAAGGCGGCCGAGAATTTATTTCTAAACTTAAAAAAAAAAATATATTTTTAGATCTTAAACTTAATGATATTCCAGCGACATGTGCTGCTGCTATAAGATCTTTAAAAGACCTAAGTAACATTAACTATATTACATTGCACGCTAATGCAGGAGAGGAGTCCATAAAAACAGTTGTCAAATCTGCAAAAAAAATTAATCCAAAACTTAAAATATTATTGGTTACTATTCTTACAAGTGTTTCAAATTTATCTATAAAAAAAATTGGTCATACAAAATCAATAAAAGAATTGGTTAAAAAGCAAGCTTTACTAGCTAGAGAATGTGGTTGTCATGGAATTATTTGTGCGGGGTCTGATTTAAAATTTGTAAAAAAAGTATTTAAGGGTGAAATAATTACACCAGGTATACGGCTTAAAGGTGATAGTGCTGGGGATCAAAAAAGAGTCATGGGCCCCAAAGAGGCCTTTAAAAATGGGAGCACAGCTCTTGTTGTTGGACGATCTATTATCGCTAAAGGAAGTATTAAAAATAACATTACTAAATTAATCAAAGAATTAGAATAATGAAGATCAAAATTTGTGGTTTAAATATAACCAGAGATGTTCAATTATGTATTGATCTTAAAGTTAATTTTTTAGGTTTTATTTTTTATAAAAAATCACCTCGAAATATAAACTTAGAGGAAATTAAAAAACTTTCCAACTTTAATAAAAAAAATTCATCTTTTGTTGCGGTAACTGTTGATCCAACTGATAAATTTATTAAAGAAAATTTATTAGGTAACTTTGAATACATTCAACTTCATGGATCAGAGAAAACAGAAAGAGTGAAAGAGATCAAGAGCATGGGCTTTAAAGTTATAAAGGCTATTAAAGTTAAAGAAGAAAGAGATATTGACAAATATAAAGAATTTAATAACGCTGACATAATATTATTTGATACTCCAGGCATGGAAAAATCTTTAGAATTTCCCAAAAGTCTTATTACCAAACTACCTTTGGGAGAAAAATATGCATTAGCTGGTTCTGTTTCTGAGGATAATGTGCAAATTCTTAATAAATTAGGGGTTAACTTTTTTGATTTATCATCTAGTTTAGAAAATCAATTAGGTTACAAAGATCATGTAAAAATCAAAAAATTTATAAGTAAGATTAATGGGCTTAAAAATTAAAAAAAATACACCTCTTATCGACCAACATGATAAAAACTTTATGTATGGTGGTAAATTTGGTGGAAATTTTATACCTGAAACATTGAAAAAACCTATTGATGATTTAACAAAATTATTTTCAAAATTAAGAAAAGATAAAAAATTTCTTGCAGAGCGAGATCATTATTTTAAAACGTATATAGGCGCTCCAACTCCTTTTATAAAACTAGAAAATTTATCCGATTATCTAGGAGGAGCAAATATTTATGCAAAAGTAGTATCTGAAGCTAATGGTGGGGCTCACAAAATTTATAATGCTACAGTTCACTGTTTAATAGCAAAAAAGGCTGGTAAAAAATTTATTGTTGGTGACACGGGTGCAGGTTATGCGGGCAAAATGCTTTCAATGGCAGCAAAAAAATTTGGTCTTAAATGTAAAATTTTCATGGGAGCAAAAGATATTAAAAGACAAAGACCAAACGTTGAAGCTATGAGAAAAAATGGAGCTGAAATTGTTCCAGTTACCACTGGGAGTCAAACACTTGTAGATGCTGTAAGTGAGTGTATGAGGTACTGGGTTTCAAATTGTGATACGACTCATATGTGTGTTGGTTCAACTGTTGGACCCAATATATTTATAAAGATTTGTGCTTGGAGCACCGCTCAAATTTCAAGAGAATTAATTAAACAGGTTAAAGAAGAATTTGGAAAAATTCCAAGAAAACTTAAATTGATTAATTGTGTTGGTGGAGGAAGTTCTGCTGCAGGTTTTTGGAATGAGTTTATGGATACACATGCTGAGTTTATTGGTGTTGAAGCGGGAGGACCAAAAAATAGTAAGCTTCACGCCGCTCCTTTAACTAATGGATCAAAAATTGGAATCCTACATGGTGCTGCACAATATGTAATACAAGATAAAGAAGGTCAAATAGGATCTACTGAGTCAATTTCAGCTGGACTGGATTATCCAGGAATATCTCCTTTGCATTGTTTTCTTAAAGATACAAAAAGGGCAAGGTACACATCAGCGAGCGATGAGGATTCATTAAAAGCTTATCAATTAGTATCTAAACTTGAAAATATTTCCCCTTCACTAGAACCATCGCATGCTTTTGCGGAAGCAATACGAATTGCTCCAAAATTAAAATCTTCAGAAGTAATTATAGTAAATTCTTGTGGTGACAGTCTTAAAGACAAAGATATAATTAAAAGAAGATTAGGCTCTTATATTAGATGAGATCAAAAATTGCTTTAACATTTGATAGGTGCAGGAAAGCAAACAGACCTGCTTTAATAACTTATACAGTTGCAGGTGATAATACTAAAAATAATTCTCTAAAGATACTTAATAAAATTTCTAAGCATGCAGATATTTTAGAACTTGGTTTTCCTCATAACACGCCAATAGCAGATGGAGGTCAAATACAAGGTAGTTCGCACCGAGCTCTTAAAAATGGAATTAAATTAACAGATGTTTTTCAAATTGTTAAAAAGTTTAAAAAAATTAATCCTAATAAACCTATAATATTAATGGGCTATTTTAACTTGATTTACCAAAAAGGTGAGAACAACTTTTTAAATAGCTGCAAGTTATCAGGCGTAGATGGTTTGATTATTGTTGATCTTCCTTATCCCGAAAATAAAAACTTTGCAAATAAATGTAAAAAAAAATCAATAAATTTTATACAACTTTTATCTCCTACTACTACTAGAGATAGAATGAAGAAAATTATTAAAGACTCACATGATATGATTTATTACATATCGATGTTATCTACCACGGGTGGGAAGCTTAAAGTTTCGCCCAAAAAGATTCTTCATAGCTATAATATAATCAAAAAAATTAATCCTAAAAAAAACCTTGTAATTGGATTTGGAATTACTGATAAGACCATATCTTCTCTAAAATCTGCTAATGGACTCGTTGTGGGCAGTATGTTGTGTAAAACAATTACGAATTCACTCAAAATGAGACAAAATCCTGTCACAAAGTTAGATAAAGTTGTGTACAATCTAAAAAGAAAAATAATATGAATTGGATTACAAAATTTATTAAACCTAAAATAAAATCTCTTTTTGAGAAAAAATCATCAAAGATTGAAGAAAATCTTTGGACAACATGTGGCTGTAAAAATTTAATTTATAAAGAAGATTTAGAATCCAATCAAAAAGTTTGTCCAAAGTGTGGTGCACATCATAAATTAACATGCCGAGAAAGATTTGAAACTTTTTTTGATAATAAAGAATTTGAATTAATTGAAACGCCATTGCCTAAAGATGATCCATTAAATTTTCAAGACAAAAAGAAATATACTGATCGTTTAAAAGCAGCTCGTAAATTAACTGGCCAAGATGATGCGGTACTAATCGGTAAAGGAAAAGTTCAAAATATTAATATCGTGGCAGGATCACAAGATTTTAGATTTATTGGGGGATCATTTGGTGCTGCCTCGGGTGAGGCTTTTATTGCTGGAGCTCAGCATGCTATAGAAAATAATGTACCGTATATTTTTTTTAGCTGTTCTGGAGGCCAGCGTATGATGGAGTCATCTATTGCATTAATGCAAATGTCTAGAACCGCTTTAGCTGTAAATGAATTAAAGAAAAAAAATATTCCTTTCGTTGTAGTTCTTACCGACCCTACAACAGGTGGTGTAACTGCATCGTGGGCAATGTTAGGTGATATCTTGATTGCTGAACCAAAAGCAACTATTGGTTTTGCAGGTAGACGTGTTATTCAAGATACTGTTAGGGAAACTTTACCTGATGAATTTCAAACAGCAGAATATGTAAAAGATCATGGAGGTATTGATTTGGTTGTTGAAAGACAATACTTAAATTCAACTGTCGGAACGTTACTAAATGTTCTATTGAAAAAAGCAGAGGCTCAAGCTAAACAAGACATGAATGTCACAGTCGATAAGTCTCTACAAGCAGCTAGCTAATCATAAGCTTTTTAACAAAACAATAAACTTTGATTTAACAAGAATTAAATTAGTTCTTAAAAAATTAAGTCATCCGGAAAGAAAGTTGAATAATGTAATTAATTTTTTAGGCTCTAGTGGAAAATTTACAACTCTTCATTCTGTTAAAAGTTTTATCGAAGCTAATAATCAAACTGCTACAGCTTATATTTCGCCATCACTTAAAGATATTAAAGAAAGATTTTGGTTGGGTGGCAGATATCTGACTCATACAGAAATAAAACAATCAATCAAATTAATTGAAAAAACAAAAGTACCTTTAACTATTTTTGAAGTTCTTACTGTGATTTATATTGTGAATGCGGCACAACAAAAAGTTGATTATCATCTTGTTGAGGCTGGTGCTCTTTTTGCTAAAGACTCTACAAATGTTTTTGATTTTCCTTTAGCTCAAGTAGTTGTTAATATAAACAAGCAACATCTAAACTTTCTAGCCAAAAATAAAAAAACTCTAGATGAAGTAATTTATCAAAAGGTAGGTTTTTTAAGCAATTTTACTCATATTTATATAGGTAAACAAACACCTTATGTTTTAAATAAAATCCAAAAAAGGCTTAGGCAAAATAAAAGTATAATTACCTACGCAAATACTTGGAAATTAATTAAAAAAAATAAGCATTATTTTTATCAAGATAAAAAATTTCAAATTAAAATAAATACAAAAAATATTCATTCTATGGGATTATTAAATAACTTATGCCATGCAATAAAAATTGCTTTAGATCTAAAAATAGAGAAAAAGATAATAGAAAAAACAATTCCCAAAATTACGTTTGAAGGGCGTTTTCAATACTTAAATAAAGGAAAAATTAAAAACAGGTTGCATAAAAATGAGAAAATTATGTTAGATGGTGCTCATGCCGAAATCGACGCAAAAAATCTTTCTGCTTATTTAAAATCTTTTAAAGTTCCAGTGTATGGTGTCTGGGCTATGATGAAAAACAAGGAGCCTAATTTATTTATAAAACAATTTAAACATATTTTTAAGAAAATTATTACTATTCCAATCGAAAATGAAAATGGATCTATGAAAACTAACGATCTTTACCGAATAGCAATTAAGAATAATTTAAATGTTGAAAAAGCTAATAATTTCAACGAAGCTATAAAGAAAATTTCCTCTAAAGAAAAAAAACTTATTGTTTGTTTTGGTTCACTTTACAGTGTGGGAAATATTTTAAATAAAAATTAGATATGTGGTTGAATAAACTCCAGCATATCTTTTTCACTTGTTGCACCTACTTTTGTTCCTATAAGTTTTCCGCCTTTAAATAATAAAACTGTAGGTACGCCTCTTACAGAATACTTCGTTGGTTCGTTAGGCTGACTTTCAATATCATGATAGTAACAGTCAATCTTATCTGCCATATCATTAGATATCTTTTCAATAATAGGTTTCAAAACTTGACACGGATTACACCATGAGGTTGAAAATTGAATTAAATTTAATTTACTTCCGTTAATTTGTTCTTGAAATTTTTCGTCTGTTGAATCTTTGAATGCCATACACTCTAAATAAGTATTATTTTGATAATGTCAACTTAGGTCTTAGTGATAAATTGCTAATTGTTTATAACATTGAGGCTTAGTTTTGGATTTACCAATCTCGATTCTCTCGCCTGTATCTTTGACGCAATAAATATAATAATAAAATTCGTTATTATCATAATCTTTAATCTCCTCTATTCTTATCTCAGTAATATTATCCATTTATTTAAAAAGTTTAAGGTGATCATTATCTTTTTCATTCCATCTAAGATGATCCACATATAGAATTTCTTTTTCTAAAACTTCGATTTCTTTTTGAGTTTCATTTAGGTCATACTTTAATCTTAAGTACTCACCATATTTTAATAGTTTAGTTGGTAAATAGATTATTGATAAAAAAATACTTATAACAGGATTGTTCCAGATCATGTGTCTGTTAACTTCTGATCTAAGTGTTTTCCATCGTAATTTAATTAAATAATGACTAATCCACTCTTTACGGTTTCTTATGCTCTCTTGTAGAGCAAAATGATATCGATTTAAATCTTTCTTAGGCAGCTTCATATTTTTTCTGAATGTTCTCTACAAATTGATTGATCTCATCTAAAAACTTTAATTTTTCAGTATTCCCTTCTTTTTCAAACTGAATTCTAAAATGATCACATTCAGTATAAAAGTCAGAGCAAGTCGTCCACTTTTCTTTATTTGTGCTTAAAATTCTTGTGGCAATGCCTCGTTTAATTTCTTTTGTGACACTTTCAGGTAATATTTGTGGAGCTTCTTGGTAAATAATTTTTTTACCAAAATCTACTAAACGTTCATCTTCAAACTTGTCCAAGAGTTTAAATTTTTCTTCCCAAGAAGATTGGTGCCATTTTTCCATTTTAGGCGTTTCTTTATTGTCTACAAATTTTAAATAAATACTTTCCTCAGGAGTAATATCGGACTGATCGCCTGCATCTCTTTTCTCTTGAGCAATTTCTGCTAAAGCTAAAGTAATTCTACCACAAAAATCTTTGTTTGCTTTTATGGCCTTTGCTCTTTTAGTTAAAACTTCTTTACTAATGGCTAAATAAGGATCTGCTTTACATGCATAATCAGGATGTAACAAGACTGGAGCTTTATTTGAACGGATGGTTCTAATAAATTTTGGCGTTTTTTTCATTTCAGTTTTAAGCTCGTTCATAGGAAGATCAAAATAAGTTTCAGGATCAAACCTAAGATCAAATGCCTGCACCCATTTATAAATGGGATGTAACATATGTTCTGGATGTAAAGGGGTCACAAGATAAAGTTTACTTCGACCATAGAAGTACTCGCTTAAAGTAAACATTAATTCATTTCTAGAAAAATTTTCAACCTCTTCTCTGCTACCTGTCATCATGGCAGATTTCCAAGTTACGTTTTGTTCATTATAAATTTTTTCTAGCACAAGTTTGGTTAAATTTGCATCAAACAAAGCATTATGAGCTCCACCTGACTCAATACCGTTCATTCGAGCAAGAGACTCTAATTTCATAACAGCATTTCCTTTTTCATTGATTTCCGTTTTCATGATTTTATTATTCACAGCAAATGCAGCTCGAACGATATTAAGCCCGTCTTGTCTTTTATTACCGTTCGTGTTTGTTAGGTAAGGCTGACGAAGACCTTTAAAAAACTCTTTACGGAGCATCTCATCGTCAAAATTTATATTCGAATAGCCCAAAAATATTGCGGGACTCCATCTTTTAAATGTTGTCTCAACTTCTTGTAGCATTTGATAGTGGGAATAGTTTGCTTTTGTTAACATTGAAACATTCGACTGATTAACTAGTAAAGCTCCAGCTTGAGGAATTACGCCCTCTGGTAACCTACATCTAATATTTAACTTATCTAGTTCTTGAAAATTATCGTTCATAAGAATTGCACCTATTTCAATAATAGTTCCAAAAAAGGTATTACTTGAATCTGTCTCTATATCCCAAATAACTATGTTCATTTATTTCCAATCTTTTTAGTTTCACTCAAGCTACTATCAAATTCTAAATCTTTAACTCTCTCAGATCTTCTTGAGATTTTATCAATTGAAATTTGTAGTTTTCTAAAGTCTTCTGATAATTGATTGTTTCTTTTATCAATAACTGAAAACCGATCAGCAAAAACAGTTATCTCATCATAGATTTTAGCAAATTCTTTTTGAATTATATCGGCTTTCTCGCTCATTTCTTTATTATCAATAAAAAGCCTATATGTTTTTAAGAAACCAAAGATCGTGTTTGGAGAAACTATGACAACATTTTTTTCTCTAGCAAGTTTAGTGAACTCTTTGTCAGAGTTCATAATAGCTTGGTAAACCCCTTCAGAAGCCACATACATCAACGCAAATGGAGCTGTTTCCTTATCAATAATATATTTTTCCGAAATATCTTTAATGTGCTTGTTAATATCGTCTATAAAATTTTTAGAGTGAGCTTTTTTAAGCTGTTCATCTTTCTCGTTTACTAACTTCGTATAATTTTCCCAGGCAAACTTTGAGTCTATAGGCACACACTCATGCGGTTCACCTAAGAATAAAAAACAGTCAACTCTTTTTCCGTTAGATAACGTATGTTCCATTTTATAGTATCTTTTATTTAGAACGTCGGAAACTATGGCTTTAAGTGAATCGTTACCTAATCTTCCTCTTGTGGTTTGGTTATTAAATAAATTTTTAAAATCTATAACGCTTGTTTTTAACTCATTAAGTTCTTTTTGCGCAGTTACAATTACAGCTAAACTTTCGTTAAGTTTGCTAAGATCAGACTTGATTTCTTTTTCAGAAGTATTTTGTTTCTGGGTTAATTTATCTGATAGATCTATCTGACTTTTGTTTAAATTTTCTCTAAAGCTATCGGTTTTATTTGTTAAAGCATCTAATTTCTCTGCTAAAACTGCATACTTTGAACTAAAATCATCTGGTCCTTTAGTTTGATCAAGTTTTTTATAAATAAAAAACGCAAATCCAACGAGGATTACTAAAAAAGCTATAATTATATATTCCATTTAACTCCTATTTTCTTAACTACTCATTAGAAGAGAATGTTAAACAGAAAGGATAGAATTAACATCCAACTTCTAAACGAGTAGTCGGTTTACTAATTTAGCTACTTATTTGATGAATGTTTAGATGAAAGAAAGGAACGAAAGGTTACTAAACAATCACATCTAAACAAGTAGTTATATTTAGTATTTTCAATATACACCACTCATTTTTAAAGTCAATAATAATTATAATTTTTTTTCTTTTTAATTATTTTTGAATGCCCAAGCCGATTTTTATTAATTGGCTCATACGGATTACAAAAATAAATATATCTTCTTTCACGTGCAAAAGCTTCTTCGTTCCTTTTGATTCTCTCCTTTTCTTTTTGTAAAGCTTGTTTCTTTTCATAAGCTTTAGCTTCTTTTTCCTTTTGTAATTCACTTTCTTTTTCCATTTGTTTCTGCAATTCTTCTGCAGAAAGTTTAGATTGTGGGGGAACAAAAGCATTTACTGGGGCAATGTTTATCCTTTGCTTCTTTTGATATTTCTTAGGAAGCTTCTGATTTTTCATCGAATAATAGATCTCTGGCTTATAAGCTAATAAATAATCCTTATTTTCTCTAAGATAATCCTCAGTTTCTTTTTTAATTAACCTTGCAAAATAAAGGTGATTTGGCTTCGTTTTTCCTAGCTTAGACCTCCTCCACTTCGAACAGTAATTCCTGCTATGATGTCTAATTTTTTCCATTAGAACCTCCTTTTTGCTGAGCTCTCAAATATTCAATAAGCTTGATGTACTTGCTAAGGAGCTTGTCTTCTATGGTATTTAACTTCAATATTGAGCTTCCATGATTACAATCTCTACCAAATGCCAGTCCTTGCAATCTAACAATTTCATTAGATTTCATAATCGTGCCTTCTAAAGTTTTAAGATTAAGCTTTTGAGCAGTTCTAGCTTTATATTCATCAGCTTCATGTTCCAGCATTTCTTGGTTGAAAACACCAGCTTCAATAACTCCTATCCGCTTGAGTCTTATAGCAAGTTCAATGATCTTCTCTGCGATGATCTCTTCTGAAATACCTTTAGGTTTTAAATAGTCCATCATTCTCTCAATGAATAAATTAACTTCCTCAAGGTTTTCACCAATCACTAAGAATTTTTCAGCATTTAAGCCATGCTTTAAAGCATTCTGACTAGCAAAAAGCTTACCTTCTTTGGTCTTTGGACCTGTTGATTTAAGGGCGTTTCTTCTGTTTGCCTCTAATTTTTTACTACTAATAATATTACTCATAATATCTCCTATTATATTTATCCAACGCATATGCGCGTTAGCCGTAGGCAAAAAGCCTACTGATTATTAATGATTTCTATTGAAAAGCAGAATTTTAAAGAGATTTCTGAGACTCGCAGGATGAACCTGAATAACCTATATTAACATTTAAATAATATTATTCAAGCCTAGACACAATGAAAATTAACAAAAATAAAATTAATTACTCACCAACTGATTTAAATAACTTTGTGTCCTGCAAGTATCACATTAAGAATGATCTTACCGCAAAAGAACTTGGCTTAACTAAAAAAGAAAAAAGTGCAGACTTAAAATTACGTATTGAATACGGAAAAAAACATGAACAAGAATACTTCAAGATATTATCTAAAAAACATAAAAAACACATAACAATAAATCCTAAGCAACCAGCTGAAAAAAAATATGAGGATACAATTAAAGCTATTAAAGATGGATATGATCTTATCTATAAAGCCTATCTTTTGCATGAAGATTTTGGTGGAGAAATTGATTTTCTTATAAAGAATAAATCTAAATCAGAACTGGGTGATTTTAGCTATGAGGTTTATGATACCAAGGTTACAAAAACTCTAAGACCAAAACACGTATTACAAACCACAGGCTACTCCTTTCTATTAAGTAAAGTTCAAAGATTGATTCCAAAAAAAATGTATTTGGTTGATGGAACTCAATCAATAAATTCTTTTAATGTAAACGAATTCATTGATTATTTTTTATTTACTAAAAACAATTTTGAAAAATTTCTCTCAACTGTTTTAAAAGAGAAGATGTATCCTGAAAAATGTTCATTTTGTAATATTTGTGATTGGCAAGATGTTTGTACAAAAAAATGGGACGAAGATAATTATATTAATCAAGTTTGTGGTATTAGATCATCACAAGTTTCTAAATTAAAAAAAGAAAATATTTCTACTATTGAGAAACTTGCAAAAACTGATCCAAAAAAAATTAAATCAAAGATAAATCCTGGCTCTAAAGTAAAACTCACTCAACAAGCCAAGTTACAAGAGGAAAAAAGGTTAACCAACAAAGGTAAATTTATTTTTAATAAAACGGAAACCAATAAAGGTTTTTATAAAATGCCAAAACCAAATGAGGGAGATGTTTTTTATGACATTGAAGGATTTCCTCAAGCTGATCAAAGACCTTTTGAATATCTTCATGGTATATATTTCTATAATGGTAAAGAATTTAAATTTAAAGATTTTACAGTCAAGGATTTTACCAAAAAAGAGGAAGAAAAAATTTTTAAAGAACTAATTGAATTTCTAGAAAAACATTTTAATAAATACCCCAAAGCTTATCTCTACCATTACAATGATTATGAAAAGAGAGCTTTAAGAGAATTAGCTTCTGATTATTCTGCTACATTTATTAAAGGAAATAATTTTGTAGACAAACTTTTAAGGTTAGAAAAATTTGTAGATTTATACCGTGTAGTTTCACAGTGCATGCAAACATCCGAGAAAAACTTGTCTTTAAAATCAATAGAAAAGTTTTACCGTGATGAAAGAAGCGCTAATATTAAAACAGCTGATGATAGTATTAGATTATTTGAAAGTTGGTTAACAACTAAAAATGATAAAGATTTAAAAGATGTCATTGCTTATAACGAGGAAGATTGCATATCTACTTACGATTTGAGAGAGTTTTTAATAAAAAATAGACCTAAAGATTTTCCTTTCTTTAAACTTTCTGCAGAAGAAGAATTTAAAAACGCTGATGTAAAAGACTTTGAGGTTAAGGAATCTGCAATTCAATTAAAAGTTATTGGAAATTTAAAAAATGATGAGGAAGAAGTTAAAGAAAATTTAAAACATTTAGTTGGCTTTCATAGAAGAGAAAACAAATCAAAGTATTGGGAGAAGTTTGATCGATTAGACAAGGGGCCTGATGAACTTTTAGATGATCCTGAGTGTATTGGTGGTGCAATTTTTGTAAAAAAAATAACAATTAAAGATACTGATAATATTGTTTATCTATATAAATTTGATGAACAAAATTTTAAATTAAAAGAAGGAGATCAAGCTTGTGATGTTACGTCTGATCTTTCATTTGGAAAAATTACAAAAATTGATGAAATAAAAGATGATGAAAATTATATTGAATTAACAATAACAGGAAAAAGAATTGCTAAAGTTGGAGAACCTCCAAAGCTTTTTGATTTTGGACCTGGTCCTGTGGTGAACACCGCAACAATTGCTGGTGCTCTAAATAAATTTATTCTTAACTATACAGAGGGAGATAAGCTGGCGTTTAAATGCGGATTGGATATTTTAAAAAAGGATTATCCTGATTTGAAAAATATAAAAAAAGATGATCCCATTATAAATGATAGAAACGATCTTGTAGATGAATCTATTAAAGCAGTAAAACAATTAAATTCAACTTACTTGCTAATCCAGGGCCCTCCAGGATCTGGCAAAACTTACACTTCAGCAAAAATAATTTTAAGTTTACTTAAAGACAATAAAAGAGTTGGTATTACGAGCAACTCTCATAAAGCAATAAATAATTTACTCAAACAAATTGAAAAGTTTGCTCTTGAAGAAAATTTTACTTTTAAAGGAATGAAAAAATCAAGTAAGGATGAAGACAAACTTAAAGGTGAAATCATAGAAGATGTAAGTGGCAGAATGAAAGAGTTTCCATCTGAATACCTTCTGCACGCCGGAACAGCATGGTTGTTTTCTGATCCTAGATGGACTTCAAAAATGGATTATCTTTTTGTTGATGAGGCAGGTCAGGTCTCATTAGCTAATACACTTGCCATCTCCACAAGTACAAAAAATATCATTTTAATTGGAGATCAAATGCAACTCTCACAACCTATTCAAGGTATTCATTCAGGTAACTCCGGTAAAAGTGCTCTAGATTTTCTACTCGGGGACTACGATACTATTCCATTATCGAGAGGGATTTTCCTAGGGGTTACGAGAAGATTAAATGAAAAAATATGTAAATATATTTCTTCAAGCTTTTATGAGTCTAGACTTAAATCTCATCCTATTACCAAAGAAAGATCTGTATCACTTGAATTAAAAGAAATTAAAAATGAAGGAATATTTTATCTGCCAGTAGATCATCAAGACTGTACTCAAAAATCTGATGAGGAAGCTAAAATAATAAAAGACTACTGCTCAAAAATTTTAGGAAAAAATTACACCGAAGATAACCAAAAAAAGAAGATGACTATTGATGATATTATGATGGTAGCTCCTTTTAATATGCAAGTTAACAATTTAAAGAAAATACTTAATAAAAAAGAAGCTAGGATTGGGACTATTGACAAATTTCAAGGTCAGGAGTCTAAAGTAGTCTTTATATCTATGACTTCCTCTGACCCTGAAAATCTACCAAGACATAAAGAATTTTTTTTCAGTAGAAACCGTCTAAACGTAGCCATTTCGAGAGCTCAGTGTGTAGCAGTCATTCTATTTAATCCTAAGCTATTATTAGCAGATTGCCAAAAAATAAACGAAATACGTTTAGTCAATAACTTTTGTAAACTGTTAAAATATAAAATTTAAAATCGTGACAGAGAATAAATAATTTGCAATATTTAAAATTATGCCATTAGAACCTTGTTATGAATGTAATAAAGAAATTTCTACTTTAGCTAGATCCTGTCCTAACTGTGGAGCACCAAGTAAAAATACCACGAAAAAAACTTCTTCAATACCTCCAACAACTGAATGGACAGCCGAAGATGATAAAAAACTACTATCTTTGTATAAAAAAAGAGTACCAGAATTTGCATTAGCAAAAATATTAAAGAAAAGACTTCCTGCAGTTAGAGAAAGAATTATATTATTGATGAAAAAGAATTAAATGAGCGCAGCAAGTAGAGACCAATTTTTAAAGATTACACAAAAAGCTATTCAAAAGTTTAGGCAAAATTTATTGGATATTTCTAATAGAAATAACCTTATTAATTTAAATTTTAACCCAAGGTCTAATAAGGTTTTACGAATAATAGATGAACTTCCAAACTCTGTTTTTGAAAAATTAAATAATAATATCAAATTAAAAATCTCTTCATTGCCACCTTCAAGTGAAGAACCAAAAGATGAGAGAACAGATAAATTTAAAAAACTTTATGAAGAAGAAAAACTCATCAATGAAGAGTATTTGGCCTCTGTTTCTGATTTAGGAGAAAGATTTGATGAGGCTAATGAAGAGTCTTTAAAAATAATTCGTAAATTAAAAAACGTAGTAAGAAAAAAATTAGGTTTACCAAAAATAGCATCTAAATTGACAATGAATATTCAAGATTATGCAAGGGCTCATGGTATAAAACCAAATTTTGAAGTTCCAAAGGACTCGATAAAAAAAGATCTTAAGCATACAGACAATAATTTACAAACACTGTTTTACCCCGAAGATTTAGAAAGAAAAGGTAGAGCAATAAGGAAAGACACAAAAAGAATTTTAGATGAAAAAGGCACAAATACACTTTACTTGTCTTTTGGTTGTTTAGAATGGTTTGAGGCTAAAGATACTCCTAGATTTGCTCCTTTACTTTTACTTCAAGTTCAACTGACTGAAAAACCTTCTAGCAAAGGACCAGAGTATTTTATCGAAAGTACTGAAGGTGAACTACAAACCAATCTCCCACTATCTCGAAAATTACTTAATGATTTTAAAATAAAATTACCAAAGCTTAAGGAAGGGGCAACAATTGAAGATTATTTTCAGCTCATTGAGTCCGAAGTTATAAAAAGTAAGCCAGACTGGAAACTTAGGAGATATATTAATTTAGCAATTCATACTTATTCAAAAATGTCTATGTATGAAGAATTAGATCCAGAAATTTGGAAGAAACGTGGAACAGAATTAGGCGATCAAGAAGTTGCTCAAACTTTATTTACAGGATCTAAATCCGATAGTCTTAATAATGAAAGCTACGATGTTGATGACCCAGCTGTAAATGCTAAAGTGCCTATTTTAGTTGAAGAAACAGACTCTTCTCAGTTTAGTACTATTGTAGATGCAATGAACGGTGAAAACCTAGCTATACAAGGTCCACCAGGAACAGGGAAATCCACAACAATTTCAAACATAATAGCTTCTTACCTTTATAAAAAAAAGAAAGTGCTCTTCGTTGCTGAAAAAAAAGCTGCTTTAGATGTAGTTTATAAGAAACTACAAGATAAAAATTTGGATAAATTTATCTTTAGATTAAGTTCAACAGCTGAAAAAAAAACATCTATTATTGAAGAGTTAAAAAAAAGATTAGAACTCGCAGCACCTAGTATTGATAAAAACTTTAAATCTGATCAACAGGCTTACAAAGAACAAATAAAAAAAATTCGTTCTTACGGAAAAATTTTAGATACAGAGTTTTTTGAAATTCGAAAAACAGGATATGAAATCCTATCCAATTTAGCTAAATACAAATTCTTCCTAGACAAATTCCCTAAATTTTTAAAAGAGGAGCCTATAATAGAAAATGCTTCTAAGTTAAGTAAAGATGAGTTTACTAAGAATTTAGCAAGCATATTAGATATTCAAGAAATTATTTCCAAAGTTAAAATAAAATTTAAAAATATTACTTCTCATCCCTGGTACGGATTAACTGAAGATAAAAATAACCCGTTTGAAATAAGAGAATTAAAAAAATCCTTAACTTTTCTAAAGGATGGTGCTAAAAAAATTGAACCAAAAATTAAAGATTTTACTCAAACATTTAAACTTAAAAATTTTTCAAATTTAGAAGAAATAAGAAAACTGTTTAATAATTTTTATAAGGCAAAAATTATTAATGATAAAGACGTGAAGAATATTATAAAAAAATTTGACTCTATAGATAAAATAGAAGAATTCCAAAATTTTACTATTGATCTAAAAAACTATAACAATTTTTTTAGTATAGAAAAAAAACTTTCCAAAATAATTGATCTTGATAACGATTTTAATAAAACTAAATTAAAAGCTCATCTTTTTGAAATAAAAAGATCAATATTCGTTTTATCATTTATATTTAATTCAAAATATAGAAATGCAAAAAGATATTTCCAATTGATTAAAAAAGACAATCAATATGAAAAACAATTAGCAATAGATTCGTTAACACAACTTTTAAGTTATTTAGATTACAAAGAGAAAATTCAAACTGAAAAACAAAGATTAAAAAAGAATTATAAAAAAGTAAGCAAAGCTTTTTCTAAAAATTTTAATGCTGAAGAAACTGATGTCGATTTAGTGAATGAAATAGAAAATTTCTTTATATTCAGCGCTTCTGATAATCAGATTATGGTCAATACAAATGTAGAAAATCTTAAAGAAATAAAAAAAACAATTTCTATAATTGAAAAAGATTTAAATCCGTATGAAAAAATATACACAAAATTTTTAAGCAAAATTGATCCTATTAAGTTTTTTAGTTTAGATGATAATCAGTTGGTGTTTAAAAACATATATACAAAAATAGAGAAACTTGATTTGAAAGATGACTCTGTTTTATCTGATTATATTCAGTTGAATTTCTACAATAAAAATCTAGAAGAAAATTTAAAAAAGATTTACTTTTCATTTATTGAGGAAAACATTAATTTCAAATATTTTGATTTTGCTTATAAATTTCTCATTTATAATTCTCTTGCTAAAAAATTATTTGAGGAACAAAGGGAACTGTCATCATATGTTTCTACTTCTTTCGAAACTGAAGTAAAAAAATTAAAAGAGCTTGATAGTAAAATATTCAAAAATCAAAAAAATCAATTAATCTATAATTTAGGTTCGATGGATATTACAGAAGGTGTTTCAAGGGGGAAAGTTTCCCAGCTTACTGAAAAAGCTTTGATAGAAAGGGAAACAACAAAAAAAAGAGCTCACATTCCATTCAGACAATTAATGAGGAGAGCCGGTCGAGCTTTAAGAGATATGAAACCATGTTACATGCTTTCTCCTATTTCTTTATCACAAATTGTAAGCCCAGAACCCGAGATATTTGATGTTTTGATTGTGGATGAGGCCTCGCAAATGAAAATTGAAGATGCTCTCGGTTCTATACTTAGAGCAAAACAAGTTATTATTGTTGGTGACCCGCAACAGCTTCCTCCTACAAATTTTTTTAATAGTAGCTCTGAATTTGATACTGAGGATGGCATCGTAGATGATGACGAATCGATACTTGATCTAGCTTTATCCAAGTTTACTAATCGAATGCTTAGATGGCATTATAGATCAAGACATGAAAGTTTGATTAATTTTTCAAATTATCACTTTTATAATAATAATTTAATCATTCCTCCAAGTGCCAATGATAAATTTGCTATCACGAATAACTATATTGAAAAAGCTATTTATACTGCATCCACTTCTAATAAAAAAAGGAAAGATAAAAACGTAGCCGAACGTGCTGGTGTAAATATTTTAGAGGCAAATGTAATATCTGACTCTGTTATCGAGTTTATGAAAACAAGTGTAAAAAAATCCATTAAAAGAAGTTGTTTAGTCGTTACAATGAACAATTCACAAAGAGATCTTATAGACGAAGAAATTAGATTTAAAGCTTCAAAAATACCTGAGGTAAATACTTATTTAAGTAATTGGGAAGAGACTATGGAACCTTTCGTAGTTAAAAACTTGGAAAACGTTCAAGGTGATGAAAGAGATTATATTTTTGTATCAACTTTATTCGGCCCTAACAAAGATGGAAATACAATGCAAAGATTTGGTCCGATAAATCATCCAAAGGGTCATAGGCGATTAAACGTATTATTTACTAGAGCTAAGCAAGGGTTAGAACTTTTTACCTCTTTAACTCCTAACTTAATTAAAGATGGTGGTGAGAAAGGAAGACAAATTTTTAAAAGTTATTTGGATTATGCTCAGACACAAAGAATTGAAACAGGAGCAGACACTAGTAGAAGTACAGATAGTGATTTTGAGGATTGGGTAAAAGAAGAACTTGAAAAATTAGGTTATATTGTAGTTCCTCAAGTAGGGGTTTCTGGTTTTTTCATTGATTTAGGTATTAAACATAAAAGTTTTAAATATGGTTTTTTAGCAGGTATAGAATGTGATGGAGCTGCTTATCATAGTTCAGTATCTGCACGAGATAACGATATTGTAAGACAAAATGTTCTTGAAGGCCTTGGTTGGAATATATACAGAATTTGGTCAACTAATTGGTTTCAAAATCCAGAAAGAGAAATTAAAAAACTTGATAATTACCTTAAAGCTCTTATAAAAAATTTAAATAAATAAATACTTTTATTTAGTTTCTTGATTAGATAAATCTACCGCTGTATCAGGGTCAAGTTCAATACCTAACGGAGTAATATCTTTTGGTAATGGAGTGAAAGAACTATCTGGATTTTCCTCATATTCACTTCGCGTTATTCGGTAGAGACCAAAGATAACCATTAGAGTTAAAAATAAAATAATGTAAACAAAAAAACCATTAGCGCCAAGTAACTGCATTGTTATGGAGCATAATATTGGTCCAAATATTGCCCCTACTCCAAAAACTATGTTTAAGCCAGATCCAGCAGCTACAAATTTATCTTTTGTAATATTATCGTTTACATATGCAAGAATAATAGGGAAAAAAGTAAGTGTCATGCCTGCCATTAATGTAATACTTAAAAATAATTTTGTTTTTTCTAATGTAGTAGAAAAATAATTAAATTTAGTTAGATTCTGAGTAAAAGCATTAGAAAATGATGTGCCTGAAAATAGTATTGCTAATATACAAAAAATAA
>Ga0213861_10000872_pt1 | contig 27126 bp, 23 predicted proteins | sample PICome_4_FD_160110 | JGI IMG/M metagenome (GOLD analysis project Ga0213861, IMG submission 160110) | Coastal seawater microbial communities near Pivers Island, North Carolina, United States - PICO131 | ecosystem: Environmental > Aquatic > Marine > Coastal | place: USA: North Carolina... | reverse complement strand
GTTTTTTCCCGATGTGATTATCTCAGAAGTGACAGTAACCACCACGTGGGATGGGGCGGGCGCCGAGGATGTGGACCAGGCAATTGTCCAGGTACTGGAACCTGCGCTTCTGACAGTGGACGGGGTGACCGATGCGACCTCGCTTGCCTCGGAAGGGTCGGCGCGGATCACGCTGGAATTTGAAGCCGGCACCGATTTGACGCAAGCCAGCGAGGATGTGCAATCAGCAGTCGATAGTATCCGCACCTTGCCCTCTGATGCCGATGATCCGGTTGTGCGGCGCGGCGCGTGGCGCGACCGGGTGACAGATGTGGTCATCACAGGTCCGGTGGCGGTTGATCAACTGGGCCGTTTTGCGGATGAATTTGTCGCGCGGTTGTTTGACCAAGGCATCACCCGCACCACGATCCAAGGCCTCGCCGACCCCGAAATCACGATTGAGGTGCAATCGGTCAACCTGATCCGCCATGATGTGACCATGGCCGAGATTGCCGCAGCGATTGGGGCTGCCACCCAATCGGCCCCTGCGGGCGATGTGGGCGGCGGTGCATCGCGCGTGCGCACCGGGCAAGAGGCCCGGACCGCCGATCAAATTCGCGCCATTATGCTGCGCCAAGCCAGCGATGGCACCACGTTAAGCTTGGGCGATGTGGCCTCGGTGCGAAAAGAACCCGCAGACCGTGGGCGCGCAAGTTTTGTCGGTGCGAACCCTGCTATGACCGTGCGGATTGATCGGAATGACACAGGTGATGCGATCCGTATGCAGGCCAATGTACAGGCAGTGGTCGACAAAATGACGCCGCTTTTACCGCCCGAGGTCAAGGTGGAACTGGTCCGCGCGCGCGCCGAATATATCTCGGCCCGGTTGGAATTGCTGCTGGATAACGCGGCGATGGGCCTCGCGCTGGTCGTGACCTTGCTGTTTTTGTTCTTGAATGCGCGCACGGCCTTGTGGGTCGCGGCGGGGATTCCAGTCTCATTACTGGCAGCCGTGGCGATCATGTATGCCTTTGGCCTGACCATCAACATGATCTCTTTGTTTGCGCTGATCATCACCTTGGGCATCGTGGTCGATGATGCGATTGTGGTCGGTGAACACGCCGATTTTCGCGCGCGCCATCTGGGCGAAACGGCTATTGAAGCATCTGAAAACGCGGCCAGCCGCATGGCGATGCCGGTCATCGCCTCCACCCTCACCACTGTAATTGCCTTTGCAGGGCTAATCACCATTGGCGGGCGTTTTGGCACGCTGATCGCTGATATTCCCTTCACCGTTATTGCGGTGCTAATCGCCAGCCTCGTGGAATGTTTTCTGATTTTGCCCAATCACATGGCCCATGCCTTGCGCGCCGCACGCGACGAGGCGTGGTATGATTGGCCGTCGCGCCAGATGAACAAAGGCTTGCAATGGCTTATCCGCGTCGCCGTACGCCCGTTCACCGTATTGGTCATTCGCGGACGCGCGGTCACGATTGCGGCAGCACTGTTTTTGCTCGCAACCCAATCTGCCCTCTTTATCAGCGGTGATCTGAAATTCCGCTTCTTCAACTCGCCCGAACAAGCCTCGGTTTCGGGCAATTTCTCGATGCTGCCCTCGGCCTCACGCGATGATACCATGGCGATGATGCGCGAATTGCAGCGCTCCGCCGATGCTGTGACCGCACGTTACACGGCGGAACATGGGCGCAACCCTGCGACCTTTGTCATGGCCGAAGTGGGCGGCGGGAGCGGGCGTGGCCTGTCCAGCGCGGGCACCAAGGATGCAGACCTTTTGGGCGGCATTGCGATGGAACTGATCGACCCCGATGATCGCAGCTATACCTCCTCGGCCTTTGTAGCCGACTTGCAAGATGAGGTGGTGCCCCATCCTTTGCTAGAGGAACTCAGCTTTCGCGGTGGGCGTTTTGGCCCCGGTGGCGATGCACTGTCGGTCGATATTTCGGGCGCAGACGCCACAACGCTCAAGGCCGCTGCCGAAGCGTTGAAAACTGCTATGGCCCCCTTCCCCGAAGTCTCGGCCCTCGAAGACAGCCTTGCCTACGACAAGGAAGAGCTGATCTTGTCGCTGACCCCGCAAGGCCAGGCCTTGGGCTTTGCGATCGACACGCTTGGCAGCAGCTTGCGCGCGCGGCTGAACGGGATAGAGGCCGCAACCTTCCCCGATGGCCCCCGCACCGCCACGGTCCGGGTGGAACTGCCGCAATCGGAACTGACCGCCGACTTCTTGGAAAGTACGCTACTGCGGGCCGGACCGGGAGTCTATGTGCCATTGGGCGATATTGTTACGGTCGAACGCCGCTCCGGCTTTTCCACCATTCGCCGCGAAAACGGACTGCGCATCGTCACCGTTTCCGGCGATATCGCCGAGGATGACCCGGCCCGCGCCGCCGAAGTGCAGCGCGCGCTGACCGAGGATATCTTGCCAAAACTGGAACAAGATTTCGGCGTCACCACCCGCCAATCAGGGTTGGCCGAACAAGAGCGCGACTTTCTGGGTGACGCGGCCTTGGGTCTGATCTTTTGTCTGTTGGGGATTTACATGGTGTTGGCTTGGGTCTTTGCCAGCTGGACCCGCCCCGTAGTGGTTATGGCCGTCATTCCCTTCGGCCTAATCGGTGCGATTTACGGACATGCTGCTTGGGATGTGCCGCTGTCGATGTTTTCCATCGTTGGCATGATCGGGATGACAGGGATTATCATCAACGATTCCATCGTCTTGGTGTCCACCATTGATGAGTATTCAGAAAAGCGCGGGCTTTACCCTGCCATCATCGATGCGGTCTCGGACCGCTTGCGCCCGGTATTCCTGACCACCGCAACCACCGTGATGGGGCTGACACCTTTGCTCTATGAACGCTCGTCGCAGGCCGAATTCCTGCGCCCTACGGTGATTACCTTGGTTTACGGGCTCGGCTTTGGCATGTTCTTGGTTCTGGTTCTGGTGCCTGCCGTTTTGGCCGTGCAGGCCGATATTGGCCGTCAGTTCACCGCCTTGCGCCGTGGGTTGCGCAGCCGTGCCGCAGCGGCCCAGCGCGCGCGGGTTTTGCTGGGGGCAACAACGCTGGCAGTCGTCGTTTGGTTCGGCATGACGCTGGGGTGGGTCATTGTCGCCGGCACGCTTCCCGCCCTGTTGGCAAGCCTTGCACCTGCTGCGGGTGGCATGGCTGCTGCCTTTGCGCTGTTTATGAGCGGCGCTGCCGTGGCGGTTCTGCTCGCCTTTGCATTGGCCTTTCTAGTTTTGCGCCCCAGCCCGCAAACAACCCGCTAATGCGGGGGGTTTAACGGGCTGGCGCGTGCGTGAAAATCGGTTCAAAGACCGCCAACCAAAGCCTCAACCAAATCCGACTTCGGGTCTTGCATCGCATCAATTACGTCGAAATGGTGCTTGCCGGGGCTGACCGTCCAATCACACCCCCAGCTTTCGGACAAAAGCCGCGCTTGCCACAAAAAACTGGGCCGTTCTTGCCCGCCAACCCAAACATGGGCCTGCACACCCTTGCGCAAGGCCAATCGCGCAGGGCTTTCAGTTGCAATTTCAGCGGCATCCAAGCACAGCTTTTCCTGCATCTTGGTCGCGGCAATCGGCTCCAAATCGCTGAGAGGTGAGATCGGCACAACCCGCACGACGCTCGCCACCGCCACATCCGCGCAACCCATCCTCGCGCTCAGATGCCCCCCGGCAGAATGGCCAGTGACCACCACTGGCCCCGCGACTTGCGCGGCAATCGCCGCCGTCGCCGCCACCATTTCCTGCGTCATGTCAGAGATACGCGCATCGGGGGCCAAGGTGTAGGACGGCATTGCACAAGCCCACCCCCGCGCCAACGCCCCTGCCGCCAAATGCGACCACATCGTCCGATCAAACGCCATCCAATAGCCGCCATGGATAAAGCTGACCGCTCCGCGCGCGGCACCTTCTGGCAAAAACAGATCAAACTGCTGCCGCGCGCCCGGCCCGTAGGCCAGCCCTAACCGCGCCCTTGCCCCCAAACCATCCCGAAACGCCGCAGCATCTGCCTGCCATTTCGGCGGATAACTTGCGGCATCCGCAATAAACGCGCCATTCGCATAGGCCAGATCCATGTCCATGATAACTCCAATTTTGCCGAGGAACTGGACTTCCTCTCGCGCCCATGATTTGCATATCCCAAATCTGAATGGGAGGCTTCAATGACAAATACGGTCAATTCTACTGCAAACGATCTGCGCTCGATGCTGAAAGACCCCAGCTTGCTGGTGACCAAAGCCTATGTGGCGGGCGAATGGATAGACGCGGATGATGGCGCAACCTTTGAGGTGACCAACCCTGCCCGCAATGATGTGATCTGTTCCGTGCCAAACCTTGGCCGCGTAGAAACCGCCCGCGCCATTGCCGCCGCCGAAGTGGCGATGAAAGACTGGGCCAACCGTACCGCCAAAGAGCGCGCCAATATCATGCGTGCTTGGTACAACCTGATGATGGCGAACCAAGACGATCTGGGCGCGATTTTGACCGCTGAAATGGGCAAACCGCTGGCCGAAGCCAAAGGTGAAGTTGCCTACGGTGCCAGTTTCATCGAATGGTTTGCCGAAGAGGCAAAGCGCGTTTACGGCGAAACCGTTCCCGGCCATATGAAAGACAAACGGATCACCGTTTTGAAACAACCCATCGGGGTTGTCGGGTCCATCACGCCCTGGAATTTCCCGAATGCCATGATCACCCGCAAATGCGGTCCGGCTTTGGCGGCTGGTTGTGGCTTTGTCGCCCGCCCCGCCGCCGAGACACCTTTGTCAGCACTCGCGCTGGCGGTGCTGGCCGACCGTGCAGGCCTGCCAAAAGGCATCTTGTCCGTCATCACCTCGAAAAAATCTTCGGACATCGGCAAAGAGTTTTGTGAAAACCCTGCCGTGCGCAAGCTGACCTTTACCGGCTCCACCGAAGTTGGGCGTATTTTGCTAAAGCAAGCTGCCGATCAAGTTATGAAATGCTCGATGGAGCTGGGCGGCAACGCGCCGTTCATCGTGTTTGATGATGCCGATCTGGACGCTGCGGTTTTGGGCGCTATGGCGTCGAAATTCCGCAACAACGGCCAAACCTGCGTCTGTGCCAACCGGATCTATGTGCAGGCAGGGGTCTATGACGCCTTTGCCGCCAAACTGGGGGCCGCCTTGGCCAAAACGCGCGTTGGCGATGGCTTGACCGAAGCGGTTGAATTTGGCCCACTGGTCAATGTCGCCGCCGTCGAAAAGGTCGAAGAACACATTGCCGATGCCGTCGCCAAAGGTGGCAAGGTGATGACGGGTGGCAAACGCCACACATTGGGCGGCTCGTATTTTGAGCCAACGATCGTGACGGGCGTGACGCAAGACATGATGGTTGCCAAAGAAGAAACCTTTGGCCCGATGGCACCCCTTTTCAAGTTCGAGACAGAGGAAGAGGTGATCGGCTATGCCAATGACACGATCTTTGGTCTGGCAGCCTATTTCTATGCCCAAAATATCGGCCGCGTGACTCGCGTCCAAGAAGGGTTGGAATACGGCATCGTTGGTGTGAACACCGGGATTATCTCAACCGAGGTTGCCCCCTTTGGTGGCGTCAAGCAATCCGGTCTTGGCCGCGAAGGCAGCCACCACGGGATGGACGATTATCTGGAACTGAAATACATCTGCCTTTCTGTGTAACCAGAAAGAACGGGGGGCAGCTTTGCCCCCCGACTCTGTCAAAGACTGTGGGTTTGAAGCATAAATCTCGCCGCTTTAAAAAATTAAACCAAATTTATTCAATATCTTAAACGCCTGCTATCACATAACAACCCGTTGATTTTGCCTAACACGGCCGCAAGGCACATGGTTTCCTCATCGCCTCGACTGCTCGGGGGCCTCGACTTCTCGGGGGCACAGCCAAAAGGAAACCGACCATGCTGCTTAAATCCAAAACCATCGCATTCGCCACCGCGTTGTCCTTGACCCTTGGGGCTGCCGTACCTGCCCATGCTTTGGGCCGCAACGAGCGGAATTTTCTGAAAGGCATTGCTGCGGCCTTGATCGTCGGGGTGATTGTCCATGAAGGGCAAAAGTCACGTAAAGCGCAGCAACCAGCGCCCAAGCAGGTCTACCGCCAACCAACCTATCAAGAGCCGGTTTATCAAGAGCCGACCTATCACCAGCCCCGCGCACAGCAACCGCGCCAACAGCAAACCCGCCAGCAACAGCCCCGCTATGAGGCACCGACGGCCAAAACCGGGCGGATTATTGGACAAAATTCCAACTATGGGTCTGGCGTGAATGACACCACCGCTGCCCGTGTTTTCAACAGCTATTCCCGCACCGAGCGGGTGGCAATTCAGCGCCAATTGGCCCGGTTTGGCTATTACACAGGCGCGCTGGACGGCAGCTTTGGCCCGCGCACGCATCAGGCGGTGTATGAATTTGCGCGCCAGGCGGGCAATCAAGATGCGCTGGCGTCATCAACGGGGGCGTACCGCGTATATGACGCGCTGCTTGCCTAAGCGGTAAATAAAATGGGGGCGGCCATCGCTGGCCACCCCCATCCAACTCACGCAAAGGGCAGATTATGCCAATGCGAGGTTCGTTGCCGACTCACGACCATCACGGCCGGATTCGATATCAAAGGTCACAGCTTGACCATCGTCCAACTGACGTATGCCAGCGCGCTCCAAAGCCGAAACGTGTACGAACACATCGCGGTTTCCGCCTTCTGGTGCGATAAACCCAAAACCTTTGGTTGCGTTAAACCATTTCACGGTGCCATTGGCCATCGTGTATACTCCTAGTGTTTCGCCGCCCACATCTTGCGGCAGCCCGGCTCAGTCAGATCAAGATCGAAAAAACTGAAGCCGTAAGGGAAACAGAAGGTCGAAAAAGAAAGCGTTGCTGTGCCTACATAGGGCGTTGAGGCTGCGATAGCAAGGCCGCAACCGTATAGGCAGTCTGGCGCCCCAATCTCCTTGCAGGACTGGCGCGCGCCTCATAGCCTTTTCTCCAACCCAGACCAATCCACAGGCAGGCACAATGTTTGAGCGTATTTTGACCCTTTTTTCCCCGGTAAACAGATACCGCACCCCATTGCCCGAGGCGGACGCCAAGCACGCCCTTGGGGCGCTTTTGGTGCGTGTGGCGCAAGCAGACAAAGCCTATCTGTTCCAAGAGATCGAGCGGATCGACCGTATCCTCGCCAAGCGGTTTGACCTGAACCCGCTAGAGGCCGCCAAAATGCGCGCAGGCTGTGAGCGTTTGTCGGATGAAATGCCAGAAACAGAAGCGTTGATTGCGGTGCTGCATGACGCGATTGATGTCAAAGAACGCGAGGCCACGCTGTTTGCGCTGTGGCAGGTGGTGTTCTCGGACGGTCAGATGCATGAGACAGAGGATGATCTGGTAACCTTGGTGCGCGTGACCCTTGGCGTATCGCCCGAGGTTTGTGAGCGCTTGCGCCGTGACGCGCTTGCGTCCGTGACCTAAGAATACGTCGCAGCACAGCCCATCGGCGGCGAACCGCCGGAACCTCCCTGATCGGCCTGTCCTCGCCTATTGCGGCCAGCGCTTTCGGCGGCTTGCTGCAGGCGAAAGTGGCCTATGACGATGCGCGCTTGTGCAGCCGCACCCACTGCCTCTCAATAGTGCTCAAAGACTATAAAAGGGGCAAAACCGTGCAGGGCATTATCGAACCAATCCTCCATAAGGCAACCGTGATCGAGCTGAAACATCCGCTGCGCAAAGCAGGCTTGTCCATAGGTGACGCAGGCGAGGTACGCTTGGGTGACGATGGCCGGATCGCCGTCTATGCTCATATTTTGAGACGCCGTTTTCTGGTCCGCCGCCGGGTTCTCGCCTTGATCGGTTATCTTGGCGTGCAGGCAAACCCGTTGATCGGCCCAGCGCTGCGGCGCGGTGACCCTTTGCGGGTGCGATTAGTTGGTTTAACACCCGAACATCTGGCGAGCAGTGGCAGGCCGGAACTGCACATCTCGGTTTGGGGCAGCACACAGCCGCTTTACCAGCCCCATACGGCCTCACTGCAAGACGCGCCGCTGGCGTAAGGCGAAGTGCCTGCCAGCCTCCCAGCACCGAAGCTTAATCAAAACTGGCCCGCGATTGGCGAAAGACACCGCACGCAAATTGCGCTAAGCAACTGTGGCATATTTAAAAAGGAGGGAAGTGGTGCACCCGGAGCGATTCGAACGCCCGACCCTCAGATTCGTAGTCTGATGCTCTATCCAGCTGAGCTACGGGTGCGTAGTGGGGGCGATGTAACGCCCTGCGCCGGGCATTGCAAGGGGTGAAAACACAAGTTCTGTCTGTTTCAGTCCGCAGCTTCGGTCAGCCGATCCTTTTTGGGCAAATGGATCATGAATTCGGTCCCCGCCTCATCGCTGCGCAGCAACTCCAAACGCCCGCCATGGCCGCGCACCAATTCAAACGCGATGGCAAGCCCAAGGCCAGACCCCCCTTTGCGCGCCCCGCCTTGAAACGCCGTGAACAAATGGTCGCGTGCACGCGACGGTAGGCCGGGGCCAGTGTCGCCCACCTTGATCCACCATTCCGTATCGCTTTCGCCACCCGACACTTCAATCACCCCGTCTTTGCCGTTCGCCTCCAGCGCTTGCATCGCATTGCGCATAAGATTGGCCAAAATCCGGTACAGCTGCTCGGCATCTGCCCGCAGGTTCATCCCGCCGGGCACATCAACCAGACAGGTCACCCCCGCCCGCTCACCCAACGCTTCGGCCTCGATCACCTCTTCTATCAAAGGGCGCAGCGCAAAACGCGACAGGCGCGGTGGCGGCTCTTCGGCCTTGCCAAAGGCAAGGGTCGATTCGCACAACGATATGGCCCGCGTGATCGACCCGACCAGCTTGGGCGCAATCCGCGCCACGGCTGGGTCAGCGCTGCGTTCAATCCTATCTGCGAACAACTGTGCAGTCGTCAGAATATTGCGCAAATCATGGCTGATTTTCGCAACAGCAGACCCAAGCTGCGCCAACCGCTCTTTTTGGCGCAAAGCTCCGGTCATCTGGGTTTGCAAGCTCAACAACGCCTCCTCGGCCTCGCGCAACTCGACCACGCCCGATGTCGGCGCAATCACGCGGCGCGCATCCTCGGGCGCATCGGCATAAAGCGCCATATGGTCCACCACACGGCGGATCGGCTGCACCAACAAACGGCGTACCGCCAAAAACAACAGCGCCGCAGTAACCACGGAAATCAGCGCCGAAAGCGCCAAAATCCGCAGCCCATACGCAATCATCGCTTGCCGCAGTGGCTTGGTGGGCATGGTCACTTCGATCAAGGATCCAGCGTCTTGCACCGGGCTGCCAATCACCCGGATGGACCGATCCTGACTGTCCACCAGCACCACCAAAGCATCGCGCAGCAGGTGCAACGGCGTTTCCGTCCGCAAATCATAGGTCGCTGAAATCTCACTCGTCATCGGCGAAGACAAGATCAATTGCCGGATCTGGTCGCGCCACAGCACAACGTTGAAAACCCCGGCATTCGACAGCAATTCCGCCTCCAGATCGACGCTGATCATTCCATCCGTCGCCAAGAGCGCAAGCGATGCAATCTGCGCCTTCTCCAGACGCAAAAGCAGATAGTCCTCTCGGAACCGCGCGATGGAGGGTACAAAAATCAGAACTTCGGCCAACATGACAAAGGCCACGGTCAGCAGCAAAAACCGCCCCGACAGCGTGTTCAAAAAACCTGACCGTTTCATCCCCAAACCAACACCTACTTTTTTCTGTTCACAAATATCCTCGGGAGGGGTCCGGGGAGGGCAGACAGCCCTCCCCGGCGCTTGCCCGCAAGGCTACCCTTACGGCAAAAAGCGTTGCACCAGCCCCACGATCCGCTTGACCATTGGATTATCAAACAATGTCGGCGAAAAATAGGCTCCCGCTGCACGTTTTGAAACTTCTCCCAAGGTTGGATAGGGCAAAACCGTGCCCGCAACGGCGCCCATCTTCAACTTGGCCGCAATCGCCATCGCCCAAAGCCCAATCAACTCACCCGCTTGCGCGCCTGCAATCGTTACCCCTACTGGTCGCCCTTTGACCACCATAACCTTAATCAACCCTTCGGTTTTGCACTCCGATTGCGCGCGGTCATTCTCGGCATAGTCAAACCGCACCACGCGCAATACATCGCCGTAAAGCTTGCGCGCCTCGGCCTCGGTCGGGCCAACCTGCGCCAGTTCCGGGTCGGTATAGGTGGCCCAAGGGATATGGGCCATGCTGGCCTTGGACGGCAGGCCAAACAGCATCTGGCGAATAACAATCCCCGCATGATAGCCTGCCACGTGGGTAAATTGCAGCCCGCCAGCCGCATCCCCCACGGCATAGACCTTGCGGTTGCTTGACCGCAAATCAGCCCCCACCGTCACGCCTTTGCGCGTATGTTCCACGCCCGCCGCGTCCAATCCCAACCCGTCCAGCGACACTTGGCGGCCAACGGCCATCAGCAAATGCGTGCCCGTCACCACACGACCATCCTTAATCTCAACCTCAACAGCCCCTTCGGCACCGCCCACGCGCACCACTGGGGCCTCTTCCAAAATCTCGACCCCTTCACCGCGCATCTTGGCCAAAATAACCCCTGCGGCTTCGGGATCGTCACGGCCAAAGGCGCGCGAGCCCTCGATCACCGTCACCTCACACCCCAATCGGCGGTGCGCTTGCGCCATTTCCATCCCGATCGGTCCGCCACCAATCACAATCAAATGCGCGGGCCGCTCACGTTGGGCAAAAATCGTCTCGTTGGTCAGGTAAGGCACCGTATCGATGCCCGGAATGGGCGGCACAAATGGCCGCGACCCAGTGGCCACCACATAGCGCCGGGCCTTGATGCGGTGGTTACCTGCCGTCACCTCATCAGGGCCGGTAAATTTGGCCCATTCACGGATCACCCGAACGCCCAAACCTTCAAACCGTTCTTGGCTGTCCACAGGCGCAATGCCTGCGATCACACTCGCCACATGGTCCTTTACCTTGGCAAAATCAATCTGCGGCACCACCGGCGTAATCCCGAATTCCGCCCCCGTTGTCAGGGCATGCGCGTGCTTTGCCGCAGCAATCAGTGCTTTGGACGGCACACAACCGGTATTCAAACAATCCCCCCCCATCTCGCCCGCCTCGATAAGCACAACGCGGGCGCCCATTTGCACAGCCCCTGCCGCAATCGACAGGCCCCCAGATCCGGCCCCGATGATACAAAGATCTGTTGTGATGGTTTCCATAGCTCAATCCGCCTTTTTACGCAGTAATTTCAAAAAGATGGGCAGCGCCGACAACGCCGCAAGCCCCAAGATCGGCCCCAACACATGCGGCGCAAAGATGATCGACAGGTCCGGCGTCTCCCCGCGCGCAAACACTTCGCCCAAACCCGCCCCCACCGAGGTATAAACCAGCGCCCCCGGCAAAATGCCCAGAAAGGTCGAGATGGCAAACCGCGACAGCTTCGTTCCGACAAAAGCCGGAATAAGATTGGCCAAAAAGAACGGCACCGCGGGCACAAGCCGCATCAAGAACAGCACCGACCATTCATTTTCGCGTAAACCCGCCTGCAACTTGGCCACCGCCCCGCCCTTGCCTTCAATTTTTTCCGCAAACCTTGCGCCAAACCCGCTGCGCGCCGCCATAAAGATGGCAATCGCGCCCAACGTGGCTCCCGTCACGTTGAAAAACACGCCCGGAAAGGTGCCAAACAAAAACCCGCCTGTCAGCGTGGCAATCGTGGCCCCCGGCAGGGAAAATCCGACAATCGCTGTATAGGCCGCAACAAAGGTCAAAACGGCCAAAACATAATTGGCATCGCGAAAGGCAATCAACGCTTCACGATTCTCCGCCAAGGTCGAAAAGCTGATCTGATCGCGCAAAAAGAAAGCGCCCGCTGCGGCCACGGCCAGAATCACGAGAATCGGCAGCTTTTGAGCCAGGCCTGACTTGGGCGCGCCCTCGTCCTTGTCTTTAAGGGTCGCATTCTCTTTAAGGGTCATTGTCGGCATCACTTTCTCCACATAGGCTCTTTTGATTGGACCTATCCTAAAACTGTGGCAAAGGCGGCGCTGATGGCACCCTGTTCACGCGGCCTTGATCTGTGGTGACGGATTTGATGCTAAAATCCGCCCTATTGAAACATTTGCACGGGTAACCCCTGCGGCATAACTGCGAATAAGCGTGAAATGTTGCAGGATTTTCGCCCTGCGTGAATTGACTTGGTCCTAAGGGATGCGTAAAGGACGGGCTTCGAATAGACACGACCGGTTGGTTTGTGGCGAATCCCGCCCGATCATACCGCAGTCGCATAAGTGATGGAGATCCGCGATGAAGCGCACTTTTCAACCGTCGAACCTGGTCCGCGCGCGGCGCCATGGCTTTCGCCTTCGTATGTCGACCAAGGCAGGACGCAATGTTTTGAACTTGCGCCGCGCCAAAGGCCGTAAAAAGCTTTCGGCCTAATTGGCCGGGGCGTATCTATGCCCTGCGTTTTAAAGGACTGCTAACATGACACCGCCGGAGGCAAAGGGTAAAGGCAGCAATGCCCCGCCCGAGCAGCCACCGGCCGTTTCCCTTTGCGCATCCCCTACCCTTCGCACAACCCCTAAATTGCAGGTGTTGCGCCACCGCGCCGATTTCCTGCGCGCAGCCTCGGCCCGCCGTCAAGGGGCGCAAGGCTTGTTGCTACAGGCCCGTGCCCGCAATGATGGCAGCCCCGTCGTGCGCGTGGGCTTTACCTGCTCCAAAAAAATCGGAAATGCCGTGGCACGCAATCGCGCCAAACGCCGCTTGCGCGAACTGGCCCGTGCGATTTTGACGACTGGCGGGCATCCGGGTTGGGATTATGTGCTCGTCGGCCGCCCCGGTGCCACGATTGACCGCCCCTACGCCTTGCTCTTATCTGATCTCGCCACAGCTTTGGACCGCATCCACGGCCAGACACCCACTCAAAACGATGGGGCGCGCAAGTGACCCCCTTGGCTCATATTTTGGCCGTTCCCATTCGCGCCTACCGCCTGTTTCTTAGCCCTTGGGTGGGTCATGGCTGCCGGTTTCAGCCAACCTGTTCCGCCTATGCGATGGAAGCTTTGGAAAAGCACGGGGGCCTAGAAGGGGGCTATCTTACCGTGCATCGCCTGTGCCGCTGTCACCCTTGGGGCGGCTCTGGCTATGATCCGGTGCCAAAATCCAAGGCCGATGCTGGCTAAGTCCTGCGTCAAGCGACACTTTATGTCGAATTGTCAGCAACTTCTTGTCGCGCATTAACCTCCCGATGACTTTGCACCCTTAGCGTCATTCCAACCAAGGGCCACTCTGCCTTTGCGCGAATAAGGGGATATGGGATGCAAGGACCGCACAAAGTGCCTGACACTGCCGAAAAGCCTCGGGTTACCAACGAACTTGGCCGCTATCTGCGCCGTCCTGAACTTTTGGTGTTCTTGCCTGCCGTATCACTGGTCGCCTTTTGGGTCGGGGGAGAGGCGATCATGATGATGACAGCGCTTGGCCTGCCACTTTTGTTTGCTTTTTCAGGCGCGTTTCGTCGCGCGGATCAAACCTTTGCCGCAATTCCCGATTCGTTGTCAGGCTTGGCGCTTCGGTCACACATCACCCAATCGCTTGAAGAAACATTGCGGGATGCACCAGTAACCGGGAAAACAACCGCCTGTTTTGTCATTCAATTTGATGACGCCAATACCTTGCTAGACCGCCACGGTCGTGCTGTCCAAACCGAGATTTTGTCGCGCAGCGCTGAACGTTTGTGCGCGGCCCTGCGCGAAGGCGATACCGTGGCCCGGCTTGAAGGCGGTGGTTTTGCGATTGCCTTGGCCCCGCTCCGGCGCATTGACCTTGAAGGCATGCTTCAAGTCGCCACGAGGCTACAATCGGCCTTGGCCAACCCCATCAGCATTGATGCCGCCCGCCTTTATGTCACATGCTCGATCGGGTTTTGTCTGGGGCCAAAGTCGCCGCTACCCACTGGCGCGTCCTTGCTGGATGCCGCCCAAGTGGCCGCAGACGAAGCACAGCGCAATGGCCCCGGCGCGATCCGGGCCTATGTGGCGGGCATGTCGCGCAAACGGGCTGACCGTGACGCCTTGCGCGGGGAATTGGAAACGGCACTCGACGAAGGCCATATCCGCCCGTATTTCCAACCCCAAATCTGTACAGATACCGGGGCCATTTCTGGCTTTGAAGCACTGGCGCGCTGGCATCACGCCGAACGTGGCACCATCTCGCCTGCTGAGTTTTTACCTGCAATTGAAGAGGCGGGGCTATCTGAACGGTTGGGCGAAGTGATGCTTTACCACGCGCTCGCCGCCTTGGTCCGCTGGGACAAAGCAGGTCTGCATGTGCCAAATGTCGGGGTCAACTTTTCCGCCGCAGAGCTGCGAAATCCCCGTTTGGCTGAAAAACTGAAATGGGAGCTGGACCGATTTGACCTGACACCAGACCGGCTTTGCGTCGAAATTCTGGAAACGGTCATTGCTGAAACGGACAATGACGTGATCGTCCACAACATCTCGGCACTGGCAAAAATGGGTTGCGGCATTGATCTGGACGATTTCGGAACAGGTCATGCCTCGATCACCAACATCCGCCGCTTTGCGGTACGGCGCATCAAAATTGACCGCAGTTTTGTCACCAAGCTTGATGAGGACCGTGAACAACAAAAACTGGTATCCGGCATTTTGTCCCTAGCCGAACGTATGGGCCTCGAAACCCTCGCCGAAGGGGTTGAAACGCGGGGTGAGCACGCGATGCTGGCGCAGCTTGGATGCGGCCATGTGCAAGGATTTCTCTTTGCCCGCCCGATGCCGTTTGACGACACGCAACGATGGATTGTTGAACAGCACGCGCGCCGCTCAACCCTGCCTAAAATTGGCAGCCGCGTCCGCTAACCCCAAGTGGCTGATATTCGCCAAGGCCATCCCGATCGTTCCCCGCCGATACGATTCGCCGCACCAATCCGCGCAGCACACCACCTATACCAAGATTTGCTTGGCTAATCCGTCTCCAAACAGCCAAAACCGGGGAAAAGGCCTTGACCTTTCGGCCCCCCTATCGTTGAACCACGCTGAACCTGAACAGGAACGGTGTTAGTCCCAGATGGACGATCAAAACAAAAATCTCATCCTCGCGACAGTCCTCAGCTTCCTAGTGATTCTGGTGTGGTTCGTCTTATTCCCACCCGAAGACGTGGCGGTAGATCCCAACGCGCCTGCCGTTGTCGCCACGACGACTGAGGCCGTCAGCCCACCCGCTTTGGCCGCGTCAGGCACAGAGACTACGGAACAAGCGAAACTGTCCGATGCCCCTCGGTTGGCAATCGACACGCCACGCCTCAAAGGCACGATTTCTCTGTTGGGCGGTCGCATCGACGACCTTTCGATGAAATCCTATACCGAAACAATTGATCCCAACTCCGGCATCGTGACCTTGCTGTCGCCGGTTGGCCAAGAGCATCCCTATTACGCGCTTTTCGGCTGGACCCCCGCAGGCGCGCTGGGGTTTGAGGACGTACCCGGCGCAAACACGTTGTGGGTGCAGATTGGAACAAACAGCCTTTCCCCGGAGGCGCCGGTAACCCTGCAATGGGACAACGGCAAAGGCCTTGTTTTTGAACGCATTGTTTCTATCGACAACCGCTACATGTTTACCATCGCGCAAAGCGTGACCAACCAAAGCGGCGTGGACGTAAGCCTGTCGCCTTATGGCATCGTCGCGCGCCATGGCACACCGCCCGATCTTGAAGGCTTCTATCTGAGCCATGAAGGTGTGGTGTCGCGCGTTGATGGCACGCTGGAAGAAGTGAAATACAAAGACGCGACCAAGCTGCCGCTCGTGGAACGCGAAGGCGCACTGGCCGAAGTGCGTGAGGCTGCGACGGATGGTTGGGTCGGATTTACCAGCAAATACTGGATGACAGCTTTGATCCCCGAGCAGGGCAAGCCCTTCACCTCGGTCATCAAATACGTGCCAAGCGCTGATATTTTCCAAACAGAAACCCGCGAACCAGTGATCACGATCGCAGCGGGTGCGACGGCTGCTGCATCCTCGCGCTTGTTCGCAGGCGCGAAAGAATGGGAAGCCCTGCGTAACTATCAAGACGACGACGGCATCGCCGGTTTTGTGGATGCGATCGACTGGGGTTGGTTCTTCTTCTTTACCAAACCGATTTTTGCCGTTCTACACTGGCTGAACGCCATGATCGGCAACATGGGCCTTGCGATCATCGCCCTCACCTTCTTGCTCAAGGCTTTGGTCTTGCCGCTTGCCTATAAATCTTACGTCTCGATGGCGCGGATGAAAGAGCTGCAGCCGGAAATGGAAGAGCTGAAAGAGCGCGCAGGCGATGACAAGCAAAAGCTCCAAAAAGAGATGATGACACTTTATAAGGAAAAAAAGGTCAATCCGGCCGCTGGCTGTTTGCCGATCCTTATCCAGATCCCCATCTTTTTCTCTCTGTATAAGGTGATTTTTGTCACGCTGGAACTGCGCCACGCGCCGTTCTTTGGCTGGCTGACTGACCTTTCTGCGCGCGATACCTCCTCGACTTTCAACCTGTTTGGTCTTTTGCCTTGGGCTGCGCCAGAAGCAAATTCCCTTTTGGCGACAGTGTTTATCGGGGTTTTGCCCATCCTTTTGGGCATCTCGATGTGGTTGCAGCAAAAACTGAACCCAACACCGACCGATGCCACCCAAGCGATGATTTTCGCCTGGATGCCTTGGGTGTTCATGTTCATGCTGGGCAATTTTGCAAGCGGGCTGGTGGTTTACTGGATCACCAACAATATCATCACCTTCACCCAGCAATATCTGATCATGCTAAGCCACGGCCACAAGCCTGATCTGTTTGGCAATATCAAAGCGGGCTTTACCCGAAAACCGCCGCCAAAACCTGTGGCGACCAAAAAGTCCGGAAAAAAGTAAGGTGCGGCTGACCCGGATTTGCCGACATCCCATCAAGGCACACGGACGCGAAGATCTCGCGTCCGTTCTGCTTTCGGCTGGCGCGTGCTTGCCTGGTGATCGGCGTTGGGCCGTGGCGCATGAGGCCGCGAAACTCGTGCCCGGCTGGAATCCTTGCAACAATTTCCACCGTGGTGCCAAGGCCCCGCAGCTTATGGCGATTACGGCCGAATTGGCGGGTGATCAGGTCACCCTGCACCACCCGGACCGGCACGATCTTACTTTTCGTCCCGATGACCCCAACGATATTGCGGCGTTTCTAAACTGGCTCGCGCCCTTGTCACCCAAAGACCGTGCGGCACCGACCCATATTGTGACTGCAGATCAAGGGATGACCGACAGCCCCTTCCCGTCCATCTCGCTCTTGTCGCAGAGTTCGCTTGACGCCCTGTCTGCGTTGCTGGGGCAGCCTTTGTCGCCCGACCGCTTTCGCGGCAATCTGTGGCTGAATGGCCCCACCGCCTTTGCCGAATTTGACTGGATCGGCCGCGATATTCAGATAGGTCAGGCCGTTTTGACCGTAAAAGAGCGCATCACCCGCTGCCGAGCGACCATGACCAACCCCGAAAACGGCCGCGTCGATGTCGATACACTCGGCGCGCTTAAGGCGGCCTATGGCCACCAAGATTTTGGCGTCTATGCCGTGGTGAAAACCGGCGGTACTATATCCGTGAATGATGAAGGAACCGTTTTGTGACCACATTGCCATTTCCCTTGGCCCCAGAGCCTGAATTTGCGGCGCGTGAAGCGGGGCGGCTGTTGTTCGCAGGCCCGGTTGATTTCGTCAAAGGCGTGGTTGCCATGTCGGGCATGCCCCCTGCCGACCGTATCGAGGTGTGCTTCGCCGGCCGTTCAAACGTGGGTAAATCAAGCCTTATCAATGCCTTGACGGGCCGCAAAAGCCTTGCCCGCGCCTCTAACACCCCCGGGCGCACACAAGAGATCAACTATTTCGCCTTGGGCGATGCCCGCTACATGGTCGACCTTCCCGGTTACGGATATGCCGAGGCCCCCGTGGCCATCGTCGCCAAATGGCAAGCGCTGTTGAAGAGCTATCTCTCGGGCCGCCAAACCTTGCGCCGTGCCTTTGTCCTGATTGATTCGCGCCATGGTGTGAAATCGGTGGATGAAGAGATCATGGACCTGCTCGACCGCTCGGCGGTGACGTTTCAGGCCGTGATGACCAAGGCCGACAAAATCAGCAAAGCAGAGTTGGACAAAAACATCGCCCAAACCCGCGAAACTTTGTCCAAACATCCGGCAGCCTACCCCGAATTGATTGTGACGTCGTCCGAAAAAGGCCTAGGCATCGAAACCCTGCGCGCCACCATCGCGACCCTAGAATAACGGCTCTAAAGCCGCCCTCTATACATGCTGCGCCCCATTCACCTCTATCTCGGTCCCCGAAATATAGCTGGATTGGGGTGAGCATAAAAACCAAATCGCATCCGCCACCTCGGAAGGTTGGCCAAGCCTGCGCAACGGCAACTGCCCTACAATCTTGTCAGTGCCGGGGCTTAAAATCGCGGTTTCCACTTCGCCCGGCGCAATCGCATTAACGCGCACGCCCAAAGGGCCAAAATCATGCGCCATTTCGCGGGTCAACGCCGCCAACGCCGCCTTGGATGTAGCATAGGCCGCCCCTGCAAACGGATGCACCCGCACCCCCGCAATCGAGGTGACATTAACAACCGCGCCCTTTGCCGCCACCAATTCCGCCTGCAAGCCCCGCGCCAAAATTACCGAGGCAAAGAAGTTAACGTGAAACACATGCCCCCACGTCCGCAAATCGGTTTCAAACGTATTCAACCGCTTTCCACTCGGCCCTTTCGGCGAAATCCCTGCGTTATTCACTAGCGCATCCAACCGCCCATTAACCCTTTCCTTAATCACCTCGATCGCGGCGATAGTCTTATTCGGGTCGGCCAAGTCAATCTGAATATGGTTTTCTTCGCCCCCCGGCCAAGGGCAACGCGGATCAAACGCTTGGCGCGAACAGGTCAATACCCGCCAGCCTTCTGACGAAAACCGTTTGACCGTGGCGTGCCCGATCCCCCGGCTTGCCCCCGTCAACACCAGCGTTTTTTGGTCTGTCATTGTGATGCCCCTTTTGTGACCACGCGCTCACCCTATGCTTCTCACTACTGCGCGCAAGCCCCACCACATACCCTTGGCATACGCGATCAAAGCCGTTAGCAAAGGGATGTCCAATAGGAACCCAGTCATGAAAAAGCAGTTAGCCAATATGCGTGATTCTATCGCCACCGCCCGTACCTTGAACGAAGCGTTACCCTATTTGCAGCGCTATTCTGGTGCGATTGTTGTCGTGAAATTTGGCGGCAATGCCATGGGTGACAGCGAGGCGATGGAAGAATTCGCCCAAGACATCGTGCTCATGCGGCAGGTCGGTGTGAACCCGGTTGTCGTGCATGGCGGCGGCCCGATGATCAACAACCTTTTGGCCAAGCTGGGGATCAAATCCGAATTCGTGCGCGGCAAGCGCGTCACCGATGCTGCCACGGTTGAGGTGGTCGAAATGGTGCTTTCAGGCCTTGTAAACAAGCGGATTGTGCAAGCAATCAATGATGCGGGTGGCCGTGCTGTCGGCATTTCCGGCAAAGATGACGACTTGATGGTCTGCGACTATGACGACCCCGAACTGGGCTTTGTCGGACGTCCGCGCGATATGCGCGTGCAGGTTCTGCGCGATATGTTCAACGCGGGGATCATTCCCGTCGTGGCCCCCGTCGCCCCCGGCGACAATGGCGAAACCTTTAACGTCAATGGCGATACCGCTGCCGGTGCCATCGCAGGCGCGCTCAAGGCAGACCGTTTGTTATTGCTGACCGATGTCTCCGGCGTGAAAAATGCCGAAGGCGAGGTTATCACCCAGCTTACCCCCGAAGAGGTCCGCGATTTGACCGATAAAGGCGTTATCGCAGGCGGCATGATTCCGAAAACCGAAACTGCCCTGATGGCGATCGAACAAGGCGTGCGTGCGGTGGTTATTTTGGATGGTCGCATCCAAAACGCCTGTCTGCTCGAACTTTTCACCGATCATGGCGCAGGCTCTCTGATCCGCTCGGCCAACGTAGAGCCTCGGGTCAAACCCCGCGACGAATGACCGACCTTGCCTCGATTGAAGCGCTGCTTAAACCGCATCACCTTGCGGTCATGGGCGGGTTTTCGGCGAATGCGGACCCTGCTTTGCCCAAAGACACCCGGACGCTGCTGCTGATTGGCCCGCAAGAGCCGGGTTTTTGGCCGCATTTCACTTTGCAGCCCGAATGGCAAAGTGGTGATCCAGACCCGGTTGACCGCTGGTCGCGTCGGGTTATCGGGCAAGTCGCCTGCACGCTAGGGGCCAAAGCGGTTTTCCCCTTTGTTGGCCCGCCATGGCAACCGTTTTACCAATGGGCGTTGCAGTCCGGGCGCGCGTGGGACAGCCCCGTGCGGCTGCTGGTTCATGACCAGATGGGGCTGTTTGCCTCTTACCGCGGGGCGCTCGCGCTGAAGGCAGATGTGCCCCTGCCTCCACCGCCTGCCAAGCCTTGTGATAGCTGCGCAGCCAAACCTTGCCTCACAGCCTGCCCCACCGCCGCCTTGACTGCCAAGGGCTATGATTTACCCGCCTGCCACAGCTATCTCGACAGTACAGCAGGAATAAATTGCATGAATAACGGGTGTAGCAATCGCCGCGCTTGCCCAATCTCCCAAGCCTATGCAAGACTACCAGAACAGTCGGCCTATCACATGAGGCAATTTCACAAATGACCAAACGCCTGATCCTTACACGCCATGCCAAATCCAGCTGGGATGACCCGCTAACCCCCGACCATGACCGCCCGCTGAATGAGCGTGGCAAGATGGCCGCCGCCGACTTGGGCCAATGGCTTGCCTCGCGCGGCTATGTGCCCGCGCAAGTGTTCTGCTCGGATGCCATCCGCACCCGCACCACATTTTCGGGCATGGCCCCTGCCCTGCCTGGCTCGCCCTCCTTGGAATTGAAGCCAGCGCTCTATCAGGCCGGTCCAGATGTGATGCTGGCCGTGCTGCGCCACGCATCGACCGATACGGTGATGATGATCGGGCATAACCCGGGCATTGCAGAATTTGCCGCGCGCTTGGTGACGCGCGCACCGGTGAACCCGGAATTTCAACGCTATCCAACCGGCGCCACGCTTGTGGTCGACTTTGCGGTGGACGATTGGAAGGATGTCATCTTTGGCACAGGCGCTGTGCTCGACTTTATCATCCCGCGCGAAATCGTCGCCTAAGCAAAAGCCCATAAAAAAAACCCAGCCAACCAGCTGGGTTTTTTCTTTCATTCACATCAGCTTTAGTGACCCAGAATCTGGCTCAAGAACAGCTTGGTGCGCTCGGACTGCGGGTTGTTAAAGAAGTCATGCGGATTGTTTTGCTCGACAATCTGGCCTTGGTCCATAAAGATAACCCGGTTGGCCACAGCCTGCGCAAAGCCCATTTCATGCGTGACGCACAGCATGGTCATGCCTTCTTCAGCCAACTCGATCATCGTATCCAGAACTTCTTTGATCATTTCCGGGTCAAGCGCTGATGTCGGTTCATCAAACAGCATAATCCGTGGCTTCATGCACAGTGACCGCGCAATCGCTACACGCTGCTGTTGACCACCAGAAAGCATGCCTGGATATTTATGGGCCTGCTCGGGGATCTTAACCTTGTTCAGGTAGTGCATCGCCACTTCCTCGGCCTCTTTCTTTGGAGTCTTGCGAACCCAAATCGGTGCCAAGGTCAGGTTTTCCAGAATGGTCAAATGCGGGAACAAGTTAAAGTGCTGGAACACCATCCCCACTTCGGAGCGGACTTTGTCAATGTTTTTCAAGTCGCTTGTAAGCTCGGTGCCATCAACGATGATCTGGCCTTGCTGATGCTCTTCCAACCGGTTGATACAGCGGATCAGCGTCGATTTACCCGACCCCGACGGGCCTGCAATAACAATACGCTCCCCCCGGTTTACGGTCAGATCAATGTCGCGCAGCACGTGGAATGTGCCGTACCACTTGTTCATATTAGTGATCTGGATCGCGACCTCGTCGCTCACCTGCATCTGGCTGCGGTCCAGTTTACGGTCTGCCATGGTTTCTGACATAGCGGTCTCCCTTAGTGATGATCAGTTTTCAGCTTGCCCTCGAGGTACTGCGAGTACCGGGACATGCCGAAACAGAAGATGAAGAAACAAAGCGCGATGAAGGCATACAGTTCCATGAAGATGCCGTTCCAGTTGCTGTCGGCGCGAATGGCGCTTGATAGGCCAATCGGGTCCAAAATACCGATAAACACAACCAGCGTGGTATCTTTGAACAAGCCAATAAAGGTGTTCACGATCCCCGGAATCGAGATTTTCAGCGCTTGCGGCAACAATATAAGGCGCTGCGACTTCCAGTAATCGAGACCAAGCGCATCTGCAGCCTCATACTGCCCACGCGGCAAGGCAGCAAAGCCCCCGCGCACCACCTCGGCCATATAGGCCGCGGCAAACAGCGTCACCATGATGATAACCCGCAAGACGATGTCGAAATTCGTCCCCGGTGGCAGAAAGTAGTTCAGGAGCAAACTAGCGGTAAACAGCAACGTAATCAGCGGGACACCCCGGATGAATTCGATGAAGCCCACGCAAATCCACTTGACCAACGGCATATCCGATTGCCGCCCAAGGGCGAGCAAAATCCCGATTGGCAGCGACAAAGCGATACCGGTGACGCCAATGATGATTGAGATCATAAAGCCGCCAAATTCATGCGATTGAATGGCGGGCAGACCAATAGGAATGATGCCAGCCATGGCCTCGGACAGCGGCCCGGACAGGAACAACCACCACACGATCGGCGCCAAAACCGCGCCAATAGCCGCGACCAAGGCCGACTCCCGTTGCAGCAACACAAAGGCTCCGTAGCCAATGACAAAGCCCAGCACCGCAAAGACCGAGAACCAAATCGTCCCGCCCCACAGCAGCCAAAACGCGACTGCCGGAAAGACCGCCGAGAACCACAAAACCTTGCGCGGCACAGCCTCGAACAAAACGGGGGCCAAAGCCACAACCATCAGCACAAAAGCCAAAACCGGCCGCCAATAGGAGTCTTGTGGATAGAACCCGAACAGCAATTGATGCCAACGATCTTTGATAACGCCAAAGCAGGCGCCGCTTTTGCCGTCAAGAATCTGGCGGCACTCCGCTAGCGACCCTGCATTCCAAATCGAATTCGAAAACCAAGGGCCAAGATGGGTGATCAGAAAATAGACCGCGAAAATGCCCAACAAGGTCAAAATCGTGTTTAGCGGGCCGGAAAAAAGGTTTTCCCGAACCCAACGCACAGCCCCGACTTGACCGGTTGGGGGCGCTTTTTGCGCAATCATGTCGGTCCGAACGAACGCCGCAGTAGTAGTATTTTGCTTGGTGCTCATCTCAACGCTCCTTCAACTTGACGGAATTGTTGTAGACGTTCATCGCCCCCGAAATCATCAAACTGATGATCAGATATGTCATCATCAACAACAACATACATTCCAACTCTCGCCCCGTCTGGTTCAGCGTGATGCCGCCCAGCGTGGCGCGAAGGTCCATATAGCCCACCGCGATCGCAAGCGATGTGTTTTTGGTAATGTTCAGATATTGCGAAATCAGCGGCGGAATGATCACGCGCAACGCCTGCGGCAAGATCACGAGGTTCATTGTTTTGTTTGGGCGCAGGCCCAAGGCAAATGCCGCCTCGGACTGACCCTTGGAAATCGCCAAGATACCCGCGCGGACGTTTTCAGCGATAAAGGCACCAGTGTACAAAGACAGCGCCAGCCACATCGCAATAAACGAATTTCGCAGGTAGCTGCCCCCTTGGAAGTTAAAGCCTTTTAGCGCCGGATAGTCCAAATGGAACCCCATTGCGATCAAAGCTATCAAGGTTGGCAGAATGATGATCAGCGCAGATTTCCACCATGTCACAGGGCGGTCGCCTGTCGCCTCTTGAACCACAGTCGCATTGCGATGCAAGGCGCGGTAAGCCCAGATGCTGGCAAAGATTACGGCGAACAACACAAGATAATTGGTGCTTACCGACACGATCCCCAGGTTGATATCACCCAAGCTGCGGTCAAACAACGGCGCGGGCAGATAGGTGCCGCGGTTGGTGATCGCGACGCTATCGAACAAAAACATCGACGAGGTTGCGTTGTCTCCGCGAAACGCGTTGGGCGCAGGCGTGATTTCGGTCAAAATCGCAAAGATCACGATAATCCACAACAAAAGCGGCACGTTGCGGAACATCTCAACATAAACGGTCATCAGTTTTGAGATGATCCAGTTTTTTGAAAGCCGCAAAACCCCTGCGATCACCCCGATCACCGTTGCGGTAATGCAAGCGACGGCAGCCAACACCAGCGTGTTCAGCAATCCCACGATCCAAGCCCGCGCATGCGAACTGTCATTAGTGTAATTTACCAACATCTGGTTAATATCGTAACCCGCACGCGAGCCGAGGAAACCAAAGTCGATGTCTTTGCCCTTCTGGGCAAGGTTGGCCATGGTGTTATCCACCAACCACGCGAAACCGGCCATGAATAAGAACAGAAACACAATCTGGATCGTAATGGATCGGTATCGTGTGTCGTAGATGAGCATGCTCAGTCGAAACGAGCTACCCGAGGTGTCTGACGTCATCGCCATTGGTATTCCCCCTGCATCTGAACTGGCGCTTTATCGCGCTCTCATGCGGCTCGGTCTTGCCCGTGCCTTTGTCAGAAGTGTCGATTGTTCCGATAAAAAAGGGCGCACCGGTGGTGCGCCCTCTCTTTAGCCGCGCCTTAACGGAAGGGCGGGGAGTACTGCAAACCACCTTGGGTCCACAGCGCGTTCAAGCCGCGTGCCAGACCAATTGGGGTGGACTCGCCGATGTTTGCGGCAAAGATTTCGCCGTAGTTGCCACCAGCCGCAATCGAGCGCTTGGCCCACTGCTTGTCCAAACCAACCATCGCACCCAGATCGTCTTCGGACGAACCAAGCATACGGTCGATTTCTGGGTTGCTGGTGCCTTTCGACAGCTCTTCGATGTTTGCCGAAGTGATGCCCAGCTCTTCTGCTGCTACAAGTGCGAACATCGTCCAACGAACGATATCAGCCCACTGGTCGTCGCCTTGTGCAACCAATGGCCCAAGTGGCTCTTTTGAGATGATCTCAGGAAGAACGGTGTGGTTCTCTGGATCTGCAAAAGTTGCGCGTGTCGCTGCAAGGCCCGATGCGTCCGTGGTGTACACGTCGCATGCGCCAGCAAGGTACTGCTGCTGTGCTTCTGCGTTGGTCTCAATCGGAACAGGCTCATAGGTCATGTTGTTGGCTTTGAAGTAGTCAGCCAAGTTCAACTCGGTTGTGGTACCGGTTTGGATACAAACGGTTGCCCCATCCAATTCCTTTGCCGAAGACACGCCCAAAGCTTTGTTTACCATAAAGCCCTGACCGTCATAGTAGTTCACACCAGCAAAGGTGAACTTCAGGTCGGCGTCACGGCTAAAGGTCCAAGTCGTGTTACGCGCAAGCATGTCGATCTCGCCCGAAGCCAGCGCCGTAAAGCGGGTCTGGCCAGTGGTCGTGACAAACTTAACTTTCTTGGGGTCGCCCAATACAGCTGCAGCTACAGCGCGGCATACTGCCACGTCAAAGCCTTGCCATTCGCCAGCCGAATCTGGCGCCGAAAAACCGTTAACGCCTGTTGAGACGCCACAGTTCAATTCACCACGGGCTTTGACTTCATCCAACACAGTCGCGGATGCTGCACCTGCGACGAGCGTCGCGACAGCTGTCATTGCGCCGAAGAATACGGTTTTGTTCATTTTTACCTCTTCCTGATTGCCCACCCATTTTCAGGTGGATTTATTGCTCCCTTGCCCCATCCCTAGGGCGAAACTGAATGAGGGACGCCCCTCACAGTCTCGAGTAGTGTCGTCCGAACCGCTTTGAAAGGTCAAGTGTAACCCTCCGTCACATCAAAGAATTTGCGTTTTATGCATTGCGGCTGCAGAATGATGTAATAACAAAGCCTATAGGCGAAGTTTTGCGCAAGATTGTTACCCGCACAATATAAAGAATCGCGCCGCTTGCAAAACGCTTTCCCGTTTTATCGCCTCGGATTCGGCGGCATCTTCGTCCACGCCCCACAAATCAATTTGCCACGACTCATCCACCCGCGACAAATCAAACCCCGCGTCAGGCGTCACATGCCCTTGGGCAATCGCCAAGGCCAGAACCAAAGATCCGGTAATCGCCACAAGGTCATGGAAGGCCGCAAGCTCAAACGGGCTAAGCGCATGCACCGCGTCTGTCAGCACAGCCAAGCTTGGCGCGGGTTGGTCAATTGGCATAATGCCGTGCGTCACGGTCAAATCCACCCCGAATTCGGCCTTGGCCCACGCCAGCACAGGGTCCCACGCCGCCGCCTGACGCAGGATCAATTCTTGCGGCGCTTCGGCACGGTAACACAGCAAATCCGACCCACCATAGGCCGCCAACATGTCGGCGACCGCCGCAAACTGCGGCTGCACCTTGTCCAGCGCCGAATTTGCTGTTCGGGTATAAGGCATGGTTTCGGGCTTTACCTTGCCCTCTTGCGCTTGCCATTCTGCGGCGACCGCCTCGGCCAATCCACGGGTGGGCACCCAAAACGCAGTCTTGGCAGGGGTTTTCAACACGCGACCATCCAAGGACACGGTGAACCCTGTGTCTTCCGCAACTACCTCGGCCTGTTTCCAGAACCGTTTTGGTGCCCAGCCTCCGCTCATGCACCATCCCCAAACGGGTCGGCTGGCACATCATTGACGCCCCAATCTAGCGCTTTCCAAGTGCGGTCCATGTGGTCAGGCAATGGGGCCACAAAGGTCATCATCTTTTTGGTGATCGGGTGTTCAATGGTCAGCGACCGCGCGTGCAAATGCAGTTTCTTGCTGATCTCACCGCCGATGGACGCCCCCCACCCATCACCTTGGTTCTCAGTGCCAGAACCGCCGTATTTGCCATCCCCCAAAATCGGATGGCCCATTTCGGCCATATGCGCGCGCAACTGATGCGTGCGCCCGGTCACAGGCTCCAGCGCCATCCAAGACAAACGGCTGCCCAAGAACCACAGCACAAAGAAAT
>Ga0213861_10000863_pt1 | contig 27206 bp, 21 predicted proteins | sample PICome_4_FD_160110 | JGI IMG/M metagenome (GOLD analysis project Ga0213861, IMG submission 160110) | Coastal seawater microbial communities near Pivers Island, North Carolina, United States - PICO131 | ecosystem: Environmental > Aquatic > Marine > Coastal | place: USA: North Carolina... | reverse complement strand
CTTGATCTTTAAAATTTGCCCGGTATTGTATTCCCCCCAATCATTATGAACATTATCAATATCATAATCTTTAAGTTGAACCCAATCTCCTACCACGAAGGAATCTACTTCCTCCACTTCTACCATCGTCGCTCCTTTACTCATTGAACCTACAATTGACGTATTTACCGCAGGAGAAGTCGAACCACCAATGCGTATCATGTCTGTACTTCCGCCGCCAACATCAAACTCTAATAACGTTGAATCTGCGCCAAGTCCATTTAAAATATAGTTAGACGGCAAATAAATCGTGGTATTGAAATAAAACACCCCTTGTGAAAAATTAACTTGTACGGTATCGCCAATATGATCAGCAATAATGGATAACATCACCTCATTATTCACAAACTCACCATCCCCAACACCACCAGCATCAACAAAGTCAATGATGATATTTGGCGAAGGGATTTCATTTTTTAAACCGGCGATTGACCAATCCACGGCTCTATCATCAGGTAAAACTTGGGCAACAACTTGAGCTCCAACTAATAAACAAATAAATACTAGTCCAATTCTTATCATACTTCCATAGCTTTAGCAAAAAAGTCCATCATACTTTTATTTGCAAGATAGATTTCCATTGTTTTTTTCATTAGATGATCCGACTCAATCAATTCAGGTTCAAATTCCGTAAACCAATAAAACTGTTTATTAAAAACCAAAGGTGTATGCACGGCCTCATCTTTAAATTCTTTAGGAATGATCTTATTTTTCTCACCTCTTATCTCTTCAAAAGTGTTTTTAAATTTTTTATCATTCACTAATTTCATAAAGCCTTTTGGATCTGAAACAATCGTATCTCGAATTGCATATAGCTGTTCTTTGTCTGGTTGATAAACTCCGCCATAAATTCGATAATGCTCCGGCCCCATTTCCAAATACAGACCTGGAAATGCCTTGTCTTTTTTCCCTTTTGGAGAAATAATAGCAGACCGATTTAATTTATATGGTTCTTTATTTTTTGAAAAACGAACATCCCTATTAATTCTGAAAATTGCTTCTTTATATGTGATTTCAATTTTCTCATCATGCTTATTGATTTGAGTGATAAGATCCGTAATAAAAACCTCAAAAGTTTTCTTTATGTTGGCTTCATATCGTTTTCGGTTAAGATCGAACCAATCTTTATGGTTATTGCCCGCTAATTCTTTGAAAAAGTCTAGAAAATCTATTGAAAAATAGGTCATGATGGTTGTTTTAAGCGGCAATTGAGTATCAAGTGGTTATCTTTTTCTAAAAGTATTAAAAAAAAATTGAATTCCATCCCAATTTGTAACGCATTATCTGATAGCAGAATATCCCTATTAAAGATAATCAAGGAAATAAGAAGTTCTGATCTAGATTTTGCATTAACCTGTGAATTGTTTATACCTTTGTTGACTACCAATTGAAAAAAGGGCGTAAGCTGGAATACAAAATTAGAATAAAATGAGTCAAGTTAGCATTGAAAATATAGAAGCGGCAATTAAAAAAATTGATGGATTGAGCGAAGATGCTTTGGATAAAAAAATCGAGACATACACGCTAGAACAGCAGAATTTAGTCAACTATTTATTGCAGGCAGGTCTAGAATATGAGAACGAAGATTTGAACATGTTCTCGATTTACTATTTTGCAATTGTGTATGAAGCTTTTGAACAAGGCGGAATTACTTTAAAAGAAATAACTGAGGACGATATCGATAATTTTCAAGATCCGTTTGTTTTGGCCTTGGACGCCATTTACAAAGATGAGGATTATTCGCCAATGCAAGATTTAATTCAGCAACACCATTTATCGCAATTTATGATGAATGAAATTGAATCAGTTGACGAGGATGGAGAATCACTAACTGAAGAAACAAAAACGCAGCTGTTTATCGTGAGTTCAGGAATGATTGGATTGATGCAGGGGGCAATTGTTGGTTGACGGGTTGATAATTTGATGGGTTGATGATTTTTTTGATTTTTTCAATTCACTAATAACTAGCTAAAAAAATGGAACCAAAAGCTATAGTAGATAAAATGATGGCGGATGACCAAATGAGTCAATGGTTGGGAATTTCTATCTTAGATTATAGCATTGGAAACGTAGTTTGTGAGATGACAGTGCGAGAAGAAATGGTAAACGGCTTCCATATTGCGCACGGCGGCATCACTTATTCATTGGCGGATAGTGCCTTGGCATTTTCAGTAAACGCACATGGAATTCAATCAGTTTCAGTGGAAACTTCCATCTCACATTTAAAACCTGTAAGGGTTGGTGATGTGCTTAAAACAGTGACCAAAGAGATTTCGCTAACAAGTAAAATTGGTGTTTTAATGACTGAAGTTTATAACCAAGATAAGGTGTTAGTTGCCGCCTTTAAAGGAACCGTATATCGCACGGGAAAGGAATGGGTTTAGGCCTTTAGTTTTTTTTCAAATATTTACGATCGATAAAATACGCAGCTAAAGTCCCTAGCGTATACGCCAAAATATCCAACCAATCAAAAGTGCTCCCTAAAATTACACGGGCAATTCCATTCTTCTCTAAACCAACTACCCCTGCAAATTGAAAAAACTGCAAGAGTTCTATGCCAATGGAAAAATAAAAACCCCAATTGCCACGGAGCTTGCCTTGACCTTTAAAATTGTTCTAAAACTAAAATAGACCAAAACCACAACTAGTAAATCTCCAATAAACGGCCGTATAAATTTATCATGCACAAATAAAGCAATGGCTATTTCTATCAATAAAATGACAAGTGCAATGAGGGCATATTTCCAGTTCCAACGCATTTTTTTAACATTTAATATGAAACGAATGTATACAAAAGAAAAAAGGACACAATGTTAAACACCATGTCCTTTGATTTCATTTATTATTCGTCAGTAAAAGCTCACCAAGTGATGATTTTTGCCGAATTAAACCTTTTTAGTCACTACCCAAACACCGCTTTTCAAAAGTGTCTCAGCAGCTTTATATTTTAGTTCTTTCGTTTCGCCTGTTTGCATATTTCTAATTTCAACCCGGTCGTTTCTTCCAAACGTTGGTCCCGACTTAGTTACAGGTTGGCGTTTCGGTTTTTGCTGTGGATTTCCAGAGTTTTGAGAAGCTTGCTTAAAGCCTTCACTACCTTTAAACTCTTGCTGACGATTTTGTTCACGTGCATTTTTAAACGCACCGCCCGAACTACTAAATTCGCTTTCCTTCGTTGCTACTTGTTGATTTTGCTCTTGGCGCGGTAAATCTGATTTGGCTAAAAAGGCAACCACCTCTTTACTCATTTTACCCATCATACCTTGGAACAAATTGAATGACTCCTTTTTATAAATAACCAATGGATCTTTTTGCTCAATAGATGCATGTTGAACAGAAGTTCTTAAATCATCCATTTTACGTAAATGTTCTTTCCACTCATTATCAATATATCCAAGGGTAATCATTTTCTCAATTTGTTTTTTGAAAATTCTTCCTTCAGATTTTTTACCTTCTTCCAAATTCAATACAACACGTAATGATTTGACACCGTCGCTTACAGGTAACATCATGTTTTCATATCGATCACCTTCATTTGCCAATACACGTTCGATTACAGGCTTCGCTAATCCAATTAATCGTTCTGATTTTTCTTCATAAGCCGTCATAGCTTTATCGAAAATATCATCAATTAAATTCCCTGGATGTGTTGCTTCAAAATTCTCTCTCGTAATAGGGGATTGAATTTTTAAGAATTGAATTAAATCCAATTCAAATGCATCATAATCTTTATTAGGGAAATGTCTGTTCACTATTTCTTCAGCAACATCATAGAACATATTAGAAACGTCAAGCTCTAATCGCTCACCATAAAGCGCATTTCTTCTTTTACGATAAATAGCGTTACGTTGAACGTTCATCACATCATCATATTCCAACAATTTTTTACGAACACCAAAAGCATTTTCTTCTACTTTTTTCTGCGCACGCTCAATTGATTTTGTAATCATTGAATGTTGAATAACCTCCCCGTCCTTATAGCCCATACGGTCCATAATTTTGGCAATTCTTTCAGATCCAAACTTACGCATTAACTGATCTTCTAATGATACAAAGAACTGAGATGAACCTGGATCTCCTTGACGACCGGCACGACCTCTCAACTGTCTATCTACACGACGCGAATCGTGACGTTCAGTACCGACAATTGCTAAACCACCAGCGGCTAACACTTCAGGGGACAATTTAATATCCGTACCACGACCAGCCATATTGGTTGCAATGGTTACACGGCCCGCTTGACCAGCTTCAGCAACAATATCAGATTCCTTTTTATGCTGTTTCGCATTTAAGACATTATGTTGAATTTTTCGCATGGTTAACATACGACTTAATAACTCAGAAATTTCAACCGTAGTTGTGCCAACCAATACGGGTCTACCTAATTCAACCAATCGCTGGACTTCATCAATTACAGCATTGAATTTTTCACGCTGTGTACGGAAAACAAAATCTTGGTCATCTTGTCTTACTATTGGTCTATTCGTTGGAATAACAACTACATCCAAATCATAGATATCCCATAGTTCTTGTGCCTCCGTTTCCGCAGTACCAGTCATTCCTGACAATTTATGGTACATTCTGAAGAAGTTTTGCAAAGTAATTGTAGCATACGTTTGTGTTGCTGCTTCAATCTTCACGCTTTCCTTTGCCTCAATTGCTTGGTGCAATCCATCAGAATAACGACGACCGTCCATAATACGCCCTGTTTGCTCATCCACAATCATTACTTTACCATCCATGATCACGTATTCCACTTCCTTTTCAAAAAGAGAATACGCTTTCAACAATTGGTTAATGGTATGAATACGCTCAGATTTTACGGTGAAGTCTTGAATGATTGCTTCCTTTTTCTCTAAAAGTACAGAACGCTCCAGATTTTGCTTCTCCAGTTCATTGACTTTTAATCCAATATCTGGCATCACAAAATAATCACGGTTCTCACCATCAGAAAGTAAATCAATTCCTTTTTCAGTTAACTCGATAGTGTTGTGCTTTTCGTTGATTACGAAATATAATTCCTTATCCGCCTTTGGCATTTCACGTTCACGATCTTGCAAGTGAAAGTTTTCTACTTTTTGCAATTGCGCTCGAATTCCTTCTTCACTTAAATATTTAATTAAGGCTTTATTTTTTGGGAACCCTCTAAAGGCCCGTAGTAAAGAAACGCCCCCTTCAAATAAGGTCTCTTTATCAATCTCCCCTGTATCTAAACCTTTCAATTTTGTTTTCGCATCAATTAAAAAATCATTTACTAATTTCTTTTGAGCTCCTACAATTTTTTCAATTTTTGGTTTCAATTCATTGAATTCATGGACATCTCCACCAGACATAGGCCCAGAAATAATCAATGGTGTTCTGGCATCATCAATTAATACGGAATCGACCTCATCAATAATTGCATAGTGATGTTTTTGCTGAACAATATCGTTAGGGCTTGAAGCCATATTATCTCTCAAGTAGTCAAAACCAAACTCGTTATTGGTGCCGAAAGTAATGTCTGCTTTATACGCCTTTTTACGCTCTTCTGAATTTGGTTTATGCAGGTCAATACAATCAACCGATAAGCCATGAAACTGATAGATCGGTCCCATCCATTCAGAATCTCGTTTTGCTAAATAATCATTCACTGTAATTAAGTGCACTCCTTTACCAGACAATGCATTTAAATATACAGGCAAAGTAGCAACTAACGTTTTTCCCTCACCCGTTTGCATCTCTGCAACATTACCTTTATGCAGCACAGTTCCACCATATAATTGCACATCATAGTGAATCATATTCCAAGTTACTTGTGTACCAAATGCATTCCAAGACGTGGCCCATTCAGCTGTATCACCGTTAATAGAAATACTATCTTTAGTTTGCGCCAATTCCTTATCGAAATCAGAAGCAGCAACTTCAATTACATCATTTTCAGCAAAACGTTTCGCCGTTTCCTTAATTACCGCAAACGCTTCTGGCAAAATCTCTTCCAGCACAGCCTCAATTTCTTTGTCGATTTCGAGTTTTAATTTATCCGCTTTCCCATATAAATTCTCCTTTTCCTGAAAGTCCATCCCAGGATTTCCATCAACTTTTTCATTAATTGCAGCAATTTCATCCTCAGATGCTTTCGTACGCTCCTTAATCAAAGCCTTAAACTCAGCCGTTTTTGCTCGTAAATCGTCATTACTCAAGGCACTAATTTTACCTTCAAACGACTTTACGCGATCAACGTATGGTTGATATATTTTATCATCCTTCTTCCCTTTGCTTCCTGCTAATTTCTTTAAAATTCCAAACATTTTATGCTTCTAAAATTATGAATCGCTAAAAATAGCGAGTTCTCGTGATTTATACCAATTTTACGGTGAAAATCGGTGCTGTTTTTTTAGATATGTAGTCAGAAATCGTACCAGTGGGAAAAAACAGACATTCTGTCGTGATTTCTTAATTAAAAATCCAGATTTGGCTGAATTACAAAATTAAATGAGAAAGGAGCTGCTAAAAATTGTCGTTATGGCGGTTGACAGCTTATTAATCTCTTACTAACTGAACTGTTCCATGTCCTTGAAAAGTCTGACCATTAATATCCGTTCCGGCGTAAATATAAAAATAGACGCCAGCCGGACACTCTTTTCCGTTTCCGACTGCTGTACCGTCCCATTTATCTTCAACGGATAGAAATTGGAAGACTTCAACTCCCCAGCGATTAGTGACGCTACAGTTAAAATCAGCAATTTCTTCACTCGGGAAATAAAACATATTATTGACCCCGTCATTGTCAGGCGTAAAGATGTTTGGCGCTAAAAAACTATCAGATTCACCACCTCCAAACACCATTTGAAAGCCCGCCTCTGATATGGCAGTTGAACTTCCCGACTCACCCGACATAACTACATTTCCATCAGGATCTGTATCCACCTCTAATCCATAATCCACCCCGTCTCCTCCAAAATTTGTCACCCATGGATCAATAATTAAGCTGAAATTTGGGTTGTATTCTGACAATTCAAAACTAACAATGGTGCTTCCTTTTTTACTCGTTTCAAGGTGGTATGCTGCATTTATGTATATCGTATCGTTTTGAATTATTTGATAAACTTTCGGAATCGATTCATGGATCGCTAAAATTTGATTTTCAATAATTAATTCCCCGTTATCGGTAACAAAAGCAGAGTCTGCACCTCTCCATTCCAATTGAATTTGATTAGGATCTGCAAATGGCCGAACAATCAAATCATATTTTAATCCATTTGCACAGGGACTTAAAAAGACCAAGTCTATTCCATCATAAACAGAATGGTATTGAATTGTTTGATATTCCCCAACTTTTAAAATGCCTTCTGTACAATGTGGGTAATAATAATTCGTATATCCAATTGATTTTCCCAATTTACCAATGGTGGGATCTTCATTCGCATTTAAAAAATTCATATCTACTTGGTGAACTCTTGTTTTTGAATGTTTCCACAACTCTGCCTGAGCTTTCATCTCATTCATTTCTGAGTAGATATCATCTACATCTAAATTCTTTTTGACTTTAGTATTTATTCTAGACTGAACCTGACTTTGATCTGAAAAAACATAGGAAATTCCAGTTTTGCGTAGAAAAACACTTTGCTGCGCCAATTGAAACAAAACATCTGGCCTTTCTTTTCCACCTCGGCCGACCAATTGACCTTTATTCTCAATGAACGAGTTTTGTTGATTTCCACTTGAAAAATCGAATAGCTGACTCCTGCCTAATGCAGCATAGCCAAATAAAACATTAGAGATATCGAATAACAGAGTTTCATTTATAGTGACGAAGGATTACTGACCAATAAGCTAAAATATAAACTTGGATAACGCATTATAATTTCCGCTTGCTCAAGATAAACGAAATTTATGAAGTAGAAACAAAAACGGCTCGCTAAAGCGAACCGTTTATTTTTAGATATTAATATTCGTCTTCGTTGAAGAAGAAGTCATCCTTGGTCGGATAGTCCGGCCAAATTTCTTCGATACTTTCGTACGATTCTCCTACATCTTCTATTTCTTGTAGATTCTCCACTACCTCAAGAGGTGCTCCTGTTCGCATTGCAAAATCGATTAATTCGTCTTTCGCCGCTGGCCAAGGCGCATCTTCCAGATATGAAGCTAATTCCAATGTCCAATACATACTCTTATAAATTCATTTTGGCGCAAAAATAATTTTTTTAAGCTTACGTCCAAGTTAATTCTCATTTTTTTTTAATAATCCACTACATTTTTGGTTTCCAAGGAATTTCCTCTGCTCCCAATTCGGCTGTTACAAACCTTCCATATACAAACAAATAATCGCTCAAACGGTTCAAAAAAGCCATAATTAAAGGGTTCAATTCTGACTCCTCATTCAATTCAGTTACGAGGCGTTCAGCTCGTCTGCATACACATCTGGTTATGTGACAAAACGAAACCGTTTCGTGACCACCTGGTAATACAAAAGACGTCATAGGCTCCAACTTCGTATCCATTTCGTCAATACTATCTTCTAGCTTTGTTAGATCTTCTTCATTAATCTCAGGCAATTGCATTTTTCCTTTTTCAGGGTCGGATGCTAACCAAGAACCTATTGTGAATAATCGATCTTGAACAAATATTAGTTCCTCTTTGAATTGTTTATTCACAACCCTGTCTCGCAACAAGCCAACATAGGAATTCAACTCATCTACTGTTCCGTAGGCATCAATTCGCAATGCAAATTTCGGTACTCGCGTGCCACCGATTAGCCCCGTTTTGCCTTTGTCTCCTTTCTTTGTGTATACTTTCATTTTATTCTCTTTACTTGGATTAATACTTCACCACAAAATTCTGTTTCCGTTGTCCAGCCCGTTTGCAAACTATGCCCATTCGAAACAAATCGATACTTACATTAATTCGTTCATCTGCCTTAATTTTTCCCCAGGCTTTTTCCATTTCTCTACTCCAATAAATATCATCCAATATAATAAACGTATCGTTATGGCTATTGTTCAACGCAAATTCAAAATAAGCCAAAGTTGGTTCAAGTTGATGATTACCGTCAATATAAATTAAATCGAATTTTCGTTTTTCTGAAGCCAGTATTTTTAATGAATTTGAAAACTCACCTAATCTTGCATCAATGTGCTGGTAATTCAACTTCTTAAAATTTTCTTGGGCAATATCCAGAGTTTCTTTGCAACCTTCAAGGGTTATTGAGTTCGTGCTATGTTTGGATAAGTATGCCGTTCCTATTCCTAGGGAGGTTCCAATTTCTAATACTTCCTTCACCGCGTAAAACTCACATAAACGTGCTAGTAGACCGCCAAACTTTCGGGTCATTGCTGCATGTTTTGCTATTGATTTTATTGCTCGCTCTGTTTGGTTTCCTTTTTTGGATCCAGCACCCAATTCTGTAAAATGAATTTTTGTGTTACTTTTTAATAATGTTGCTCGCAAATTTTCAATAGCCCCATCAATCCCTGTTTTACTTTTTTTTATGATTTCATTGTAAAAATCGAAAACAAATGGCGAGTGCAACCCATGCGCGTCAACACGCGTTTTCCGATATTTTAAATAAGCTTTCAGCATTGAAACGCAAAGATAATATAAAGTTGGTGTATGTTTTTTCAATCATCAAATAAAGCAAAAAGTTGAAATAGATAAAACTTATATCTTTGCCGTCCGTATTTATAAGAACGAATGAGTTTAGAGGAAAAAATAGCGAACCAAAAAGAGAAAATTGAAAAGGGCAATCCTAAAATTGAACTTTTAGGCTCTTGCCGACCACAAAATGGAATTCAAATTTTGAACGCCGAAGAAACTATAGAAGCAATTCGCTTGTATGAAAATCGAGCGAACGATTTAGACATCAGTTTTTTTATTCCTTCCAGTGGCTCAGGTTCTAGGATGTTTGGTGCGGCTTATGATTTCATTAACAACGAAAATCCTTGTGAAGAAACTATTGAGTTCATTGAGCATTTGATTAATAGCATTGCGTCTTTTGCGTTTTACAATAAATTGCCTGAAGCCACAAAAGACGATTTAAAAACAGGTGACATTGACATTGAAACATTTTTAAAATTGATTTTAAATGAAGATAGTTTTAACTTTGGAAATCGCCCAAAAGGACTTATTCCTTTTCACCGTTATGGTAATTTTATAATTAACCCTTTTCAAGAGCACATTTTACAAGGTGCCGAAATAGGGGGAGATAAATCGCGTTTTCATTTTACAATTAATGCAAGGTTTACCGAACAAATCAAGCACAGCATTAAAATATTAAGAGAAATCACTGGAATCAACTTCTATTTTGATTTTTCAGTGCAAGATGAAACGACAAACTCAATTGCTTTTGACGAAAACGGAGATGTACTGTTTGACGAGGGCGAATTAGTAAGAAGACCTGCTGGCCATGGTACATTAATTCAAAATTTAGATGCCATAGACGCAGATTTAATTCTGATTCGAAACATTGATAATGTGCAACATCATGACCACGCACAAAAATCCGCAGATTCACGAAAAATGTTGGCAGGCGCCTTGCTAGAATTCCAAGAAAAGGTATTTGATATCTTAAATAAAATAGACAATAATATTGATTTTAAAGATCAAATAACAACGTTGAATGATACGTATGATTTAAAAATCAAGCTAGATGACTTAACAGATATCGCCAAAATTAAATCGATTTTAAACCGCCCTTCACGTATTTGTGGAATGGTTCGCAATGAAGGACAACCGGGTGGTGGGCCGTTTTGGGTGAAAGATGAAAACGGTTATGAAACGCGACAAATTATTGAAAAATCGCAGATATCAGCCAAGTCGAGTCAATTAACCATGTTGATTAAATCAACCCATTTTAATCCGGTTGAAATTATTTGTGCGCCTCGAGATTACAAGGGCGATAAATTTGATTTTGAAGAGTTTAGAGATGATTCGCAGTACTTTATTGTGAACAAAACCTACAAAGGAAAGTCAGTTCAGTTTATAGAACAACCTGGGCTTTGGAATGGTGGAATGGCAAAATGGAATACGTTATTCTACGAAATTGGCAATGATTGCTTTAGTCCTGTTAAAACGGTGCTAGATTTATTAAAGCCACTGCATAGAGAGGCATAGAATAAAAAAAGCCCCATACGCCAAAGACGGACAGAGCTTTTAAGTCTTTTATATTTGAAACTAACTATCCATTCATAGAAATCAAGAATTCTTCATTTGAAAGTGTGCCTTGAATCCGTTCTTTAATGAATTCCATAGCTTCAACCGGATTCATATCTGCCAAATATTTACGCAAAATCCAGATGCGTTGTAGGGCTTCTTTGCTCATCAACAAATCTTCACGTCTTGTTCCTGAACCAGTAATGTCAATTGCCGGATAGATTCTACGATTAGATATTTTTCGATCCAATTGTAGCTCCATATTACCCGTTCCTTTGAATTCCTCAAAGATTACCTCATCCATTTTAGATCCAGTTTCAGTAAGGGCAGTTGCTAAGATGGTTAAAGAACCACCATTTTCAATTTTTCTTGCTGCGCCAAAGAAACGCTTTGGTTTATGTAAAGCATTTGCATCAACCCCACCAGAAAGTACTTTACCAGATGCTGGTTGAACCGTGTTATAAGCTCTAGCTAAACGCGTAATTGAATCCAATAAGATCACGACATCATGACCACATTCAACCATTCGTTTTGCTTTTTCTAGTACAATATTTGCCAACTTAACGTGTTTGTCAGCGGGCTCATCAAAAGTTGAAGCTACAACCTCAGCATTTACTGAACGTGCCATATCAGTTACCTCCTCAGGGCGCTCATCAACTAACAGTACAATTAAATATACCTCAGGGTGATTCGCTGCAATTGCATTTGCTACATCTTTTAATAAAACCGTTTTACCCGTTTTAGGCTGTGCCACAATCATTCCCCTTTGTCCTTTACCAATTGGTGCGAACAAATCCATAATCCTTGTTGACAAAGACTCATCTTTGTGTCCCGTAATTTTAAATTTATCTTTTGGAAATAGCGGCGTTAAATATTCAAAAGGAACACGGTCTCGAACAAAGTTAGGCTCTCTTCCGTTTATGCTCTCAACACCAATTAAAGGAAAATATTTTTCACCACTTTTTGGTGGTCGAATTGGTCCTTTAACTGTATCTCCCTTTTTCAAGCCATATCTTTTCACTTGACTTTGAGAAACATAAATATCATCCGGTGAAGGAAGGTAGTTATAATCAGATGAACGCAAGAAACCATATCCATCTTGCATCATATCTAAAACACCTTCACTTATAATTAGCCCATCAAAATTATAACCGTAAAAATCTTCCTGAGATTTTTTGCGATTGTTTTGATTGTTGTTGCTGTTATTATTATTGCTGCTGTTGTTGTCTTTTGAATTATTATTCTGACCACCAGAATTTTTATTTTGGTGAGACGCTCTATCTCTTGCCGATTGTTCCTGTGGACTTTGTCGATTTTCGTTCGGTTTTGGTTTTCTTCGACGTTTTTGATTTTCTTCAGATTTTGAATCAGATCTAGTTTCATCTGTTTTTTCCTCATCCGCTTTCACTTCTGCCTGTGGTACAACAGCTTTTTCAGTTTCTTCAGTTTCTTCCGGCTTATCTTCCTCTTTCTTCTGCACCTCTGCTTCAACAGATGCTTTTATTTTACTTGAAAATAAATCTTCCTTTTCTGGAACTTCTTTTTTTCTTCTTCTTTTGCGCTTTGGCGCTTCCCCTTCTTCTGCGGGAGACTCTTCTGTTGCAGGTTTAGCAAAAATCATATCAATGATCTCTTTCTTTTTTAAAGTAGAGGCTCCTTCAATCCCTAAATTTTTAGCAATTTCTCTTAATTCCGCTACTTTTTTAGCGTTTAGATCTGAAATGTCAGTCATAAATATTTTTTGATTCGATTTTTTCTTTGAACGAAAATTCGGTAGTTGAAATGTGAGAGATGATTGAACTTATCTCCCTAGATTTAATGCAATGATACAAATATTTATTCAAATTACAGATAATCACTGGGATTTTATTGGAAATAGTTACCAACCTATTACTGTTCGTTATGGAGATAACATATGTCATCAAAAACCATGAAAAGACATATATTTGTCATAGAACATTTAACGATTGTGTGAACACTCAAATCAATTTAAAATTTTACTTGTGACTTTAATCAAATCAATATCTGGCATCAGAGGGACTATTGGGGGAAAACCCGGAGAAGGCTTAACCCCTGTAGATGCTACCAAGTTCGCAGCAGCCTACGGTACGTGGATTATTCAAAACAATACGAATAAAAAACCAATAATTGTTATTGGACGAGACGCTCGTATTTCAGGACAGATGATTTCAGATTTAGTTACCAGCACCCTACAAGGTTTAGGCATTAATGTCATTGATTTAGGATTATCGACTACTCCGACTGTTGAAGTTGCCGTGCCCATGGAAAATGCGCAAGGCGGAATCATAATCACCGCAAGTCACAACCCAAAACAATGGAATGCCTTAAAATTATTAAATGAAAAAGGCGAATTTATTTCAGATGTTGAAGGGAAGACCATTTTGAAAATTGCGGAGGAGGAAGCCTTTAATTTTGCAGAGGTAGATGACCTTGGAACAGTCCGCTTTGATAACACCTATTTAGGTAAACACATAAAAGCTGTGCTAAACTTACCGCTTGTGGATGCTGCTGCAATAAAGGCCGCCAATTTTAAAATTGCTGTGGACGCTGTAAACTCTACCGGTGGAATTTTTATACCTGCCTTGCTCGAGGCACTTGGCGTTCAAACAATCTATAAACTCTATTGCGAACCTACAGGCGAATTCCCTCATAACCCCGAACCACTGCCAGAAAACTTAACGGCGATTGCCGATAAAATTAAAGAAACTGGCGCTGACTTAGGAATTGTTGTTGATCCAGATGTAGATCGACTAGCATTCGTATGTGAAGATGGAGCTATGTTTGGGGAGGAATATACTTTAGTTGCTGTTTCTGACTATGTTTTGCAACATACACCAGGAAATACAGTTTCCAATTTATCATCAACAATTTCATTACGTGAGGTTACCAATCGATATGCGGGCAGCAACTATGAAGCGTCAGCAGTTGGAGAAGTAAATGTGGTCAATAAAATGAAAGAAACCCAGGCCGTTATTGGAGGTGAAGGAAACGGAGGAGTTATTTACCCAGAGTTGCATTATGGCAGAGATGCTTTAGTCGGAGTTGGACTATTTTTAACCCAATTAGCTAAAGCGAACATGACAACATCTGAATTGCGCGCTACATATCCAAACTATTTCATTTCAAAAAATAAAATCCAACTTTCTCCAGAAATGGATGTAGATGCCATTTTATCCGCCGTGCAAAATGAATATGCGAATCAAGAAATTGATACTACGGATGGCGTGAAGATCTATTTTGGTTCAGAATGGGCGCATTTAAGAAAAAGTAATACTGAACCAATTATTCGAATTTATTCTGAAAGTGAATCTGAAGAAAAAGCAAATCAATTGGCCTTTGATATAATGGAAACAATTCGATCGTTGTCATAAAACGCCTTACATCACACATTTTTAGCCATTTAAGACTTTAACAATAGTGTTATTCACCCTGACGAATGAGGTGTTTTTTACCTTAACAAAGGCTTTTCTAAATAATTTGCCATCAAAGTTTTCAACATTTGTTAATAACTATGCGGCATAGAAACCACGCCCACTCTCGTGAATTTAGTTATTTTAATGATCCAATTTAAAAACGACCAAAGAATTGCTCGTCCATATTTTTTGAAGGCTAAAATCGTGATGGCATGATTATTTCTTTTGACGAGCATGACAAACGAGTTGTTGTACAAATTTAGACTATGAAAAAATTTACATTTACCTTATTACTTGCGGTAATAGGATGTAGCGGATTTTCACAAATTGAAGAACTAACTCCTGAAGAGAAATTCTACCGTGACTCCATTACACATTTAAATGAATCAAATGCTGCAATAGAAGCTTCACAGCTGGCTTATAACGAGGGGGTCGAACTCTTCAAGCAAAATAATTTTAAAGCCGCGGTGGGCAAGTTTACGAGTTCAATTTCTAACGATCCCAAGTTTACGCCAGCCTATTATAACAAAGCAGTGGCTCAAAATAGCATGGAGGATTATAAAGGAGCGATTAAAACCTTAGATGAGTTATTGACGATTAAAGCGAATTATGCAAAAGCCTTTTTTCAACGCGCTAGAGCTTACCAAGGCATAGGCGACTATTTGAATGCCGAAACGGATTATGAAAAAGTAATTGAGCTAAAGCCGAAATACGATAAGGCCTATTATAATTATGGGACCTTAAAATTCATGCAAAAAGATTATTTCGCAGCTGTTACGCAATTTTCAAAAGTCATCATGCTTAAACCAGATGATGCGTATGCATACAATGACAGAGGTTCTTGTTATAGAATGCTTGAAAAATATGGAGAGGCAGTGAAAGACTATGAAGAAGCGGCTCGAAAAAATCCAAATTTGGCTTTTGTACTCAACAACATAGGAACAACAAAAACAAAACTTAAAATGTATGTGGAGGCACTAGCGGCATTCAATCGTGCGCTAAGTGTTGATACTGAATTTTTCTTGGCTTATAATAACCGTGGAGTAACACATATGCGAATGGAGCGAATAGATGACGCTGTGAACGATTTCACGAAAGCACTTGAAATTAATCCTTCCTATGCACCAGCCTATAGCAATAGATCTGGAGCTTATTTCAAAAAAGGTGATTACGAGAAAGCAAAACAAGATGCTGACAAAGCCCTTCAATTAAATCCTGAATTGGCAGATGCATACGTGAATAGAGGAAATGCAAAAGAAATGTTGAGAGATCTTGATGGGGCTTGTGAAGATTGGTCTAAAGCGAGACAACTAGGCTCGGAACTAGCAAAGCAGTATCATTCAGGAAATTGTTCGAATTAAGATCAAAAACATAGATAAAATAAAAGAGATGAAAAATTATTTAATAGTATTATTCCTATCCTTTAGCGTTTTTTCTTTTGGTCAAGATGTGGAGTTTAAAGCAGCAAACTTTAAGGACGATAAAGAAGGCTTTAAAAAGGCCAAGGAACAAATGGAGCTTGGAACAGAGCAATGGCATTTAGGGAATGCGGAAGTATTTGTAGTTAAAAGTCCTGAGCTTTTTTACATGAAAGCATTAGAACATTTTGAAAAAGCCTATGCTTTTAACCCGAATAGCGCCGAACTCAATTTTAAAATAGGTGTTTGCCACATTCATTCGACACATAAAGTTAAAGCACTTCCCTATTTTAAAGAAGCCTATAAAAGAAATGCATTGGTTGATCCGTTCATTAATTACTATATGGGATTAGTGCATCAGCTTGAGGGTGATTTTAATAAAGCTCTTACATTTTATACAACGTTTGAAACGGAATATCGCAAAGCGGATGATTTTGGGAAATTTGTAAAACAACGCAAAAGCGAATGTAAATCGGGATTAAAGTTAGTTGGTACACCAATTCGAGCTTGGGTTGATCATGTTCCAGAACTTTCATCAGAATTTGACGATTATGCGCCTTCAGTATCAATGGACGGTGAAGAGATTATCTTAACTTCTAACCGACCAAATGGTCACACGCCCAATGAAGTTGGTGTGTATGATGACGATATCTACTCAGCTAGTCTAATTGACGGTGTTTGGCAAAAACCAGCTAAATTAAAGGGTAAAATAAATACGGAAGGAAATGACGTTTCCAACAACTTATCTTACAATGGTACAAAAATGCTGATGAGTAAGGAAAATGCACAAGGCAATTCAGACATTTACGAATCAGAGTTAAGAGGTGACACTTGGTCGGATCCTATTAGTTTTTCGCGCGATATCAATTTCAAGTCAAATGAGCGCTTCGCTTCATACAACTTTAACGATCGTGCCATCTATTTCGCTAAGGATAAACCAGGCGGAAAGAATGGATACGACATCATGGTGTCTGGTGTAAAAGTGAAAAGAGATCGTTCTTATGGACTTCCAACACAAATCTTAGATGTGAGTTCTCAATTTAATGACGGACCAATTTATATGCATCCAAATGGAAAGATTATGTACTTCGCTTCAGAAGGATTCAATTCAATGGGTGGTTATGACATTTTCTATGCGAAAAAAATAAAAGGTGGCGGATGGACTAAACCTGTAAATATGGGGGCGCCAATTAACACCCCATATGATGACTACTTTTTCGCAGCAACTGCAAATGGAAAATTTGCATATATAGCATCTAACAGAGCGGGCGGTAAAGGCGGATTCGATATTTACAAAGCAACGTTTTGGGGAGATGAAAAATCACCATCATTTGCCACAGAAGATTATTTATTGGCATCTGTAGCAAAACCAATTCAGGATCCTGAGTTAGTGGGAGAAGTTAAAGTAACAAGCATGGCAGAATTAACTGTTTTTAAAGGAAAAACATTGGATGCCATTACTAAAAAAGCCGTGGAAGCTATTATCGAAATTACTGATAATAACAAAGGTGAAATTGTAGAGTCGTTTACGACAAATAGCGCCACTGGTAAATTCTTAATTTCTCTTAAATCAGGAGGAAACTACGGAATTGCCGTAAAAGCCGACGGGTATTTATTTCACTCGGAAAATTTCGATATTCCTCAAGGAAGTGCTTATAACCTTGTGAACAAAAAAATTGAGTTGAAGAACATTAAAATTGGAAGCAAGATTGCTTTGAGAAACGTATTCTTTGACACCGGAAAGTCAAATATTCGATCTGAATCGAACACAGAGCTAGACAGACTCGTGCAATTATTGAAAGATGTGCCAAGTTTAAAAATTGAGCTTTCTGGTCATACAGATAATACAGGGTCTGCTCAAAATAATATTAAACTATCTCAAGATCGCGCTGCAGCTGCAGTGGCTTATTTAAAGAGTAAAGGAATTGCAGCAAATAGATTGACTGCAAAAGGGCATGGGTCTGACAAACCAATTGATACCAACGCAACTGCATCTGGAAGACAAAATAACCGTCGAACAGAATTTGAAATTACAGGAAATTAATAACCAAGCCCCCTATGGAAACGTCCTTTTTGCTTGGCACAAAGGACGTTTATTTTATTCTCTTCTTAAGAGATCAGATAACCTACTATAACCCAAACAGGAACCAAAACGATCTGTTTTAGCATCCGAACCAACAATGTGAATTTCATTACATCCAAAACAAATTTTTGCAATTCCAACGATTCGATTCTCCTTTTTAAAAACCAAAATATCATTGTAAACTGGCAAGCACATCCATTTTGTCTCGCTTGGATCTGCGCTTTTTTCTCGAAATAGGTCATTCAACTCATAGTGCTTTGATTCAGGCACAAGTTGCTATTCAAAACCATACCCCGCCAATTCTTGCAAAAACGAAGTGTCGGCAATACTCCTTGGAACGTTTCCTTCCATAATGTCAGCAAATCTTTTTGTTTTAGGGTCGGCATTTTGATTCTGTCGTTGAATTACAATTGACTAAAAGGCAAAAGCAAATACAATAAAATCCTATTTTGAACGGTTTCATCAATAAAAGCAGCATTAATCAATCTTAAAACTAATTACAAGCACATCATCTATTTGCTCCTCAGTTCCAAGCCACTTAATAAATTCTGTTTCCAGTGTCGCTTTTTGATCGGCCATTGGCATACTGGATATCTTTATCAATAATTCTCTGAACCTTCGATAATTGAATTTCTTGCTTTTTGGACCTCCAAATTGATCAGCGTAACCATCCGTGAACACATAAATCTGGTCGTCTACCATTAAATCAATCGTATGATTAATAAATGGTATCAATTCATCCGAACTATTGCCAATTGGATGTTTATCTCCTTTAATTTCTAACAGCACAACGTCCTCAGTTTCGGCAATAACATGCATAGCTTCCGGTATATCGTTTTGATCAAAAACTGATTTGTGACGCGATAGATAAAGTGGATTTTTAGCACCTGCAAAAAATAGTTTTGTGTGATCATGGTTTAACGCACACATGGCAATATCCATTCCGTCACTTATGGCTTTGCCATCAATTGTGCGACGTAAAGTTCTGTTTACACCTTCATTCAAATAGTTTAAAACCTCTCCAGGTGAGCTGACCGCACTCTTGGTTAAGGTTTGGGTCAATAAATTATTACCGACAATACTCATAAAGGCACCTGGTACACCATGTCCCGTGCAATCAACCGCGGCAACCAAAACAAACCGACTTGCATCAGATACATTTGCAGTACTGGTGGCTTCTATGAAATAGAAATCACCACTTACCACATCTTTTGGGCGGTATAGAATGAATGAATTAGGAATTAGTAGGTTTACGTGTTCATCTGAAGGCAAAATCGCTTCTTGAATCCGCAGTGCATATTTAATGCTGCTTACAATCTCTTCATTAATCTTACTAAGTTCTTCTTTTTGTAATTCAATTTCAGAGGTTCTTTCTTTAACTTGTCTTTCCAATTTAGTATTACTTTCATCCATTAGCGCATTCTTTTCTTCCAATGTAATCAAGGCTTCTTTTTGCGCTAATTCTTTCTCCTTTTTTAATTTCCCGTACTTATTAGACATTGAAATGCTTAAGATTACGAACTCTAGAGCTGAACTTATTTTTAAAGCGCCTAAAGAAATCATTTTATCTCCTACCACACTGATATTGCCCAGTATAAAAACAACTCCACCAATAATTAAAATGATAAATGCCAAGGCAAAAAACAAATCAACCTCCACCCCTTTGGTGCGCAATCGAATAATGGCATAAGCCGCAAGTAAAACGCTAAACAAACTGGCTCCATTAATAATTGGGAATGAAAGCTCGTAAAGAGGTCCCGGAATCAATGACATTATAATGATCAAGCCTATGGCAAATCGGCTTATATTAAATATTTTCAAGAGTCCTTGACTGTGCTTTTTCAAGTTTAGGAAATGATTGACATAAGTCAGCGAAAATAAAACTGTAAGCCCAGCAAAGAATAGAAGCAGGTGACTTGTAAAGTAGCCTCCTTTAGGAAAAATATGATGGTGGGAATACCCGTCTAAAGAAAACTGCAATATTCCTTGTGAAAAAGCATAAAGAATATAAAAAAGGAAAGATCGATCGCGCAGGAAGATGAAAAAGAAGAAGTATATAATAACGACTAATGCAATCAAACCATAATAGAAGCCATTGGTAAATTGGTCCTTAAAATCCTCCGCAAAAAAGCCCATATGGTCGTGCACAATGATTGGTGCGAACAACAACTCCCCATCACTTTCCAATTTCACATAAAAAGTCTTGCTTTCATTTTGCTCCAGTGCAATTGGAAATAGGTTCTTACGGTGGATAATTTTCTTATCGTTATAGGCGAAATCATCTCCACTTATATAATGTTGTACGGCTCTTTTTTCTTCAACTTCAAAAAACTCTACTTTGTTAGTAACCGTGCGTCCCGTTTCAAAAATAAAATCAGTTTTACTCGAATGATTCGTTAGCGTAAAACGCAACCAAAATCGATTGGCTGTAAAATTAAAGTCCGGAATAGCTTGCTCCGTTTTGACAAAAGGATCATCTATCAGCTCGAGTAGCGCATTTACCGCTGGGAAAGCATTTGTTTTATCTTCAAAAACACCCACATTTTCTCCCAATGAAATGCCCAAATTTTCATCTGTTAAAACGATCTCGTTTGCACTTTGACCGTAGCCAAAAAGAGAAAAGGGTAATACGAGTAAAAGCGATTTCATTGTGGGCATATGTTAAATATAATAAAAGTCTCTCAACAAGCTCTGTGTATAATTGAGATTACAAAAAAAAACTGTCTCATCAGCCAAAGGCAAACATGCAATTCTTGATATTGGATGGCAATATCATTACATAAAATACTCTTTTGACCTAAATTTTCTGAGGTAACTTTAGCCGGAATTTCTGATAAAGTATTTAGGAGCGAATCTAAAAATGTTGCCCGCGCATTGCCCGTTAAAGCGCACAAAAAAAGACAAAATAAGATCGGTAATAATTTAAACACAATCAAAAATAATTGATTTTTTACATTTTAATAGAAACGTGAATTATAAAGCGACCAGACAGACGCTGAAAACAGCCTTCTTTTCGATCAATTGTAAAAAAATAATGCCCTTTGACTCAAGACTAAGCTCGCAAATCAAAGGGCATTGCCGTTTTAAATTTTATTTTCTCTATTGGTTATTATCAATGACGTAATTCAACACCTTTTGCATTAAATGCACGCGGTCTTTCCCTCTTACATTATGCTTGTGCATTGGGTAAGGAAAGAAGTCCATTTGAACACCTGCCTCAACAAAAGCTTGTACTAAACTTAAATTGTGCTGCATAACCACCACATCATCCATTGTTCCATGGATTAATAATAAATCGCCTTTTAATTTAGCGACATGGTTCTTTAGGTTATTGTCTTTGTAGCCTGCTTCATTTTCTTCTGGCATGTCCATATAACGCTCACCGTACATGATCTCATAATAACTCCAATCAGTTACCGGTCCACCAGCAACACCTACGTTAAATGTTCCAGCCTGACGCAACATTAAAGAAGTGGTCATAAATCCACCAAAGCTCCAGCCGTGCACCGCTAATCGGTTTCCGTCTACATATGGTAACGATTTTAGGTGTTTCACACCTTCCATTTGATCCGCCATTTCTGCCGTACCTAATTGGCGGTGAATCACGCTTTCGAACTCAAATCCACGATTTGCTGATCCGCGATTATCAACCGTATATACTAAATAGCCTTGCTCCGCCATCCAGTACATCCATAAACTTGCACCACCTAACCACGAATTGGTAATCAATTGTGCATGCGGTCCGCCGTATACATAAACTAAAACTGGATATTTTTTACTGGCGTCAAAATTACTTGGCTTAATCAATCGGTAATTGACATCCGTTACTCTGTCACCCGCCTTAATTGTCCCGTATTCGGCTTTGCCCATTTTCAAATCTTTGTAAGGATTCTCGGCAGTTAAAACCTCTCTTAATACTTTCCCTTTTCCTAAATCGTAAATGGTTTCTTTGTTTGGAATGTCATGAGATGACATTTGATCGTACATGAACTTAAAATCTGAAGTAAATGAAACATTATGCGTTCCAGCTCCTTTTGTCAATTGCTCTTGTTTGCCACTCTTAATGTTTACTTTATACGCATGTTTTTCCATTGAACTTTCTCCTGTTCCATGGAAATACACATACTCAGCATCATGTCCTACAATGTCTTGAACCACCCATTTGTTTTTCGTTAATTGTCGAACGAGGCTTCCTTGGTCATCATAAAAATATAAGTTCATGAATCCATCACGCTCACTCATCCAAACAAACTGGTTGTCGTTTACAAAATATACCGGCGTTTCTGGTTCTACCCATTTATCACTTTTCTCTTCGAATAATGTTTTTTCTAAAGCACCTGTTTTTGCGTTGTATTTATTTAATTTCATATGATTTTGACCACGATTTACCTCAGCAATATAGAAGTGCTCATCTTTTGGTCCCCATCCGAAATTGGTTAAATAATCATCTGATTTTCCAGAAGGTTTTACCGTAACAGATTCATTTGCCCCTACGTTATAAATTACCACGGCTGGTTTTTCACTTTTTTGTCCAGCCATTGGATATTTAATTGATTTTAATGATCCTGTTGGCGTATCAATGTTCAATAATGGATAATTGGCTACAGGCTTTTCATCTTTTTGATAATAGGCTAAAACTAGCCCGTTATTCGACCAAAAAGTTCCTTTAGTAATCCCAAATTCACTTCGCGCAATTGCTTGTCCTGAAACCACCTCGTTTTCTGTACTTGCAATTGGAAATGACAAACTAGAAATGAATAATTTATTTTCCTGCGTATATGCTAAATTTCCTGATGCAGATGTAAAATCTACAACTTCAGATGAACTTGGATGCGCCGCCATTATTTTGCTCGTTTTATCCTCTAAATTAATTAAGAAATATTGTTCGCCGATCGCTGTGTAAAAAGCATTTTCATCCACCCACTCTACTACATTAACAAAGCGCGCTTCAGCCCCCGTCATTGTGCCTAATTCAGCTGTAGTAATAATCTTGGTTGTCTTATCCTTTTTTATGTTCCCTTTTAAAAGCGTTTGATAATCTGCTGAAAGAAAAGCATAATTTTGCGTGCCAGGAATCCATTGTATGCGCGTTGTGCTGGTGGGGTAATATTTCCCGTATTGTTGCATAACGGCATCTTCAAGGGTTAATTCTTGTTGGGCCTTCACAACGTTAGCTGTAACTCCTATAAATACGATTAAAAGTAATTTTTTCATATGTCTTTTTTAAAGGATTGCTAATCAACTGCGTTCGGCGGTTGTATTGTGGTCCTAAATCATTAAAATTGAATCGTAAAAATAGGAATAAAATCTGCTTTTTTAGCCGATTAATACGTAAATGGTACTATTCCCGTTTAAGCTGTATTAACCAAACTTCGATCCAAAACCTTGGAAAATTGTCTAAAAGTAAAAATCCCTGCCTAAAACTCGGTTTAATAGGAACTTCAAACAGGGATTTGATCAAGATTTAATTCTGGCCTTTGTTTGAGAACTTTACGCCGACTCATGCTGGCGAACAAATTCATCCAATGGAACGGTAAAATCATTCGGATTTGCCTCAATCCAATCAATCGTCGAATTATATTGCTTTTGCTCCGAATTAAAATCTAAAATGCCATAATTCGTCACCATTCTAGGAATATTTACGGTCATGGCTTTTGCCAAAGGTCAGTTAGCTGCTTGCCATGATTGAATTGCTTTTAGAAATGTTAAAAAGGCCTCAAATGTATGTCCCGCAGCAAATTCACCTAACTCATCTTTAACGAATTCCTTAATACCAATGTTACGCAGTCCTTCTTCAAGTTCAGCCGCCGCATCCGTTCCATATTCGCGCATGGGGCTAATGATATCTAGTGATTCAAATGGTCCGTTTTCTAATACATAAGCGCCAATAATATCTTCAAAGTTTATAAACTGGCCTTTGGTTCCGCCATCATTGAAATGACCTTTTGGGAAATTTCTTTCAGTACTATTGTTGTTACTAATTTTTTGCCATAGAAAAAAAACGGGTATGGCTGTTGAAGACATAAATAAATCAGAGGCTTTCAACACGTTTTGATATAGCCGGCGTCAACCCTCAAACCATTGGGCTTCATTTTGAGAAAATCAATCAAAAAAAGACGGCTTCAGACCTCGACTATGATCACATTATTGATTGTGTCTAAACTGTGTTTAACAAGTTGCTAGATTCTCAAAAAATTGACTACAAGAAAGACGATTCAGAAAAAGCGCGATCGGTGAATATTAATGATTTTGGAATTTCGGCAACCAACTTTTCATTGACAGATGAAGAAAAGGTGAAACTCTATGACTCTGGTCAATCTTCCACCTTAAAATTCTTAGAATCTTATCTGAATAATGGAACTGCTTAAGCCAAGCAGCATACTGCTAACCAGTGCCATTCGCATGGATTACCATTTTGGGTAATATTCTGGTAAAGATTCTGCTCTAAATTTTGTAAATTGCGTCCAATTTAAATTAGACTTAATTTATGTCAGAGACGGCTTCGGGAAAAAAGAGTGCCTCCACTAAAGTGAACGGGGACACAGGGAAAAAGACGATAAAAACGAGTAAAAAAGACATTCGACAAGCATTTGAATTAATGTGCACAGCCAAAACAATGGCTGAAAAGTACGAGGAAAATGCAAAGGATACTGCCAAGTATGTTCACGCAACTTCGCGCGGCCATGAAGCCATTCAGTTGGCTGTAGGAATGCAGCTCAAATCACAAGATTGGATTTCACCATATTATAGAGATGATTCAATTCTATTAGGAATTGGAATGGAACCATGGGAGTTGATGCTACAAGTTTTTGCTAAAAAAGATGATCCATTTTCAGGTGGAAGAACGTATTATAGTCACCCCAGTTTAAACCGTGACAACATGCCAAAAATCCCTCATCAATCTTCAGCAACAGGAATGCAAGCCATTCCCACAACTGGAGTTGCAATGGGAATTCAATACAAAGAAATTTTAGGATTAGCAGATGATTTTGGAGGAGACGACCCCGTTGTTGTTTGCTCATTGGGAGATGCTTCCTGCACAGAGGGAGAAGTCTCAGAAGCCTTCCAAATGGCGGCTTTAAAACAATACCCGATCCTCTACTTAGTGCAAGACAATGAGTGGGACATCTCTGCTAGTGCAGACGAAATTCGCGCGCAGGACATTAGTTATTATGCACAAGGATTTAAAGGACTAGAAGTAGTTACAATAGATGGAACGAATTTTGAAGAATCTTTTCAAACTATAAAAAAAGTATTTTCTAAAATTAGAAAAGAAAGACGCCCATTTTTAGTGCACGCAAAAGTTCCATTGTTGAATCACCATACATCAGGTGTTCGCAAGGAATGGTACCGTGATGATTTAGAAGAAGCAGCTTTGCGCGATCCGTATCCGCAATTAAAAGACTTGGCTTTAAGAGCTGGGATTTCGGAGCGAGATTTATTGACAATTGAAGCCGAGGTGAAAACTAAAGTTGATGCGGACTTTGACAAAGCATTTAATGCTGAAGATCCAGATCCATCAAGTATTACCGATTTTTATTTTGCCCCTACTCCCATTACAGAAGAGTCTGGAGAGCGTGAACCTGCAGGTAAAAAACCAACCGTAATGGTTGATAGTGCCTTATTTGGAATTCGGGAAATAATGACGAAACATCCAGAGGCATTATTATACGGACAAGACGTTGGTGGAAGATTAGGTGGTGTATTTAGAGAAGCTGCCACATTAGCGCAACAGTTTGGCGACGATCGTGTTTTTAACACGCCAATTCAAGAAGCATTTATTATTGGAAGTACCGTAGGAATGTCCGCCGTTGGACTAAAACCTATTGTTGAAGTTCAGTTTGCGGATTATATATGGCCAGGACTCAACCAACTTTTCACAGAAGTGAGTCGTTCGTATTATTTATCCAACGGAAAATGGCCTGTAAGTGCCATCATTCGTGTGCCTATTGGTGCATACGGAAGTGGCGGGCCTTACCATTCATCAAGCGTAGAATCGATCGTTACAAACATTCGTGGAATCAAAGTGGCCTATCCGTCAACCGGAGCAGATTTAAAAGGACTAATGAAAGCGGCCTTTTATGATCCAAATCCTGTAGTAATGTTAGAGCACAAAGGTTTGTATTGGAGTACGATTAAAGGAACAGAAGGTGCAATAACAGTTGAGCCAAGTGAAGACTATGTGGTTCCATTTGGAAAAGCACGCGTAGTGCAAACAGCCGAAGACGCTAAAATCGAGACAGGAGAATCTTTAGTAATCGTGACTTATGGACGAGGTGTTTATTGGTCGACTGAAGCTGCTGAAAACTATCCCGGACAGGTTGAAATTATTGATCTTAGAACACTGAGTCCTTGGGATGAAGAAGCTGTTTTTGCAGCTGTAAATAAACACAGTAAATGTTTATTGGTAACGGAAGAATCTATTGAAGCGACATTCACATTGAGCATTGCTGCCAAAATTCAAAAGAACTGCTTTAAGCAACTTGACGCTCCTATCGAAATTATTGGATCAATCGATACCCCAGCCATTCCATTAAACTCAATATTGGAAGCGGAGCTTTTAAATAATGCGTCAAAAGTGGTAGTTGGAATTGCTACTGTGCTTGAGTTTTAAGGGTTTGGTTTTATCGATTATTGCATAATAACTAAAAAAGAATAAAAGACAGTCTTTTATCCGGATGTTATAAACCATTACGGTTAGACTCAAATGAACTCAAGAATTTACTCAAATAAGGAACTAATCGGAACGGACAATTTGGAAGTTGGAGATGACAGTATGGGATGTTTATTTGGTGAGTTTAGACCTAACGAAAAGTACTTTCAAATTGCACAAAACGTTATCAGGGAATTCTGGAAAACTCAAAAACCCGATTACAGTAAATTGAAATCTCTGCGTTTAAATGTCCAACTTGATAATCAGTACTTTCTTTACCCAGCGGGCGGAATTACAATTGAAGACAGTATTGAATTTCCTGACGAACCGTTAATAATCGATCTTGCTGGTTTAGACAGAATAATATTTGAAGAGTTCATTAATAAAACTGAATTGCCAAATTTCGTAGAAAAGCCATGGAATCTATTAAGTATTGAGGAAAAAATTGACTT
>Ga0213861_10000857_pt1 | contig 27334 bp, 23 predicted proteins | sample PICome_4_FD_160110 | JGI IMG/M metagenome (GOLD analysis project Ga0213861, IMG submission 160110) | Coastal seawater microbial communities near Pivers Island, North Carolina, United States - PICO131 | ecosystem: Environmental > Aquatic > Marine > Coastal | place: USA: North Carolina... | reverse complement strand
TTCATATGCAGGATTCATACAAATACCAAGGGATGAGACGTCAGCTGATTAAAGAACTCTCCGAAAAGGGAATAAAAAGTCAGCAGGTCTTAATGTGTTTTGAAGTTGTCCCTCGGCATTTCTTTCTGGACAATGTTTTTGCAGAGCAGGCGTATTCGAATATTGCTTTTCAAATTGGCGCTGGACAAACCATAAGTCACCCATATACGGTTGCATTTCAAACGGAGTTATTGAATATAAAAAAAGGAGAGTCTATTCTTGAAATAGGCACGGGATCGGGCTTTCAAACTTCGATACTCTGTGAAATGGGCGCAAAAGTATTTAGTATCGAACGTCATAAAGAATTGCACTTGAAGGCTAAAAATATTTTAAGACATTTGAAATACAATTGCCGTTTGAGTTTTGGTGATGGATACAAGGGCTTGCCTTCTTTCGCTCCCTTTGATAAAATTATCATTACTTGCGGAGCCCCAGATGTTCCTGAAGAATTGTTGAATCAGTTGAAGGTTGGAGGAGTGATGGTAATTCCTATCGGAGAGGGAGAGGAACAGTTGATGAAACGAATTACGAAAGTCTCCGAGCACGAGGTTGAAATTGAGGACTTTGGAGTTTTTAAGTTCGTTCCAATGCTTGAGAACAAGGTCAAATAGCTGTTTCATTTCAAAAAAAAACGCCTCGATTTCCCGAAGCGTTCTTTTTCTTGTAGATCTGTTAATGTCCTTTCGCTGCTAAATAGCGCTCAGCGTCTAATGCCCCCATGCATCCAGTTCCGGCAGCTGTAATTGCTTGACGGTACGTTTTGTCAGCAGCATCACCAGCAACAAATACACCAGGAACATTCGTTTTTGATGTGCCTGGCTGTTCATACTTGATGTATCCAGTCTCATCAAGATTGAGGTAGTCTGAGAAGATATCTGTATTTGGTTTGTGTCCAATAGCGACAAAAAATCCGGTACAAGGAATTTCTGTTGTGTCGCCTGTTTTATTGTTCTTGACACGCACACCACTCACAACTTGTCCGTCTCCCAGAACCTCCTCAGTCTCAGTGTTAAATAAAATTTCAATGTTTTCAGTGCCCTTTACCCGTTCAGCCATAATTTTAGAAGCTCTAAATTCATCTCGACGCACGAGCATCGTCACCTTTGTACAGAGTTTGGATAAGTAATGTGCTTCTTCACATGCTGAATCACCGGCGCCAACAATTACCGTTTCTTGTCCACGGTAAAAGAAACCATCACAAACGGCGCATGCAGATACTCCACCGCCGAGCTTGAGGTATTTTTGTTCGCTTTCAAGTCCAAGGTATTTCGCAGATGCTCCAGTTGAAATGATTACAGTTTCTGCATGGATTTCTTTTCCATCGTCTGCCCAACATTTATGAATGTCACTTGAAAAATCAACTTTCGTGATGAATCCAAAACGGACGTCTGTGTCAAATCGTTTCGCTTGAGCTTCTAATTGAATCATCATTTCAGGCCCAGTTACACCGTCAGCATACCCCGGGAAGTTTTCTACTTCATTGGTTGTTGTTAATTGTCCTCCTGGTTGCATTCCTTGATAAAGCACTGGAGCCATTTCTGCACGTGCTGCATAAATAGCTGCCGTGTATCCAGCTGGACCGGATCCAATAATTAAACATTTTATAGTTTCGATTTCACTCATATTTTGATTGTATTGTAAATTGTATTTTTTGGTTCACTCAAAATTAATAATAAGAAAGCTATTTGTGATGTTTCGACCATTCAAAATTGAAATCTTTAGGATTACAAGAATTTTAACAGTATTTGATGCCCAACTAATTTGTATTTGATCAAAAGAACACTAGCTTTGTAGCTGCTTTTTTTTCAAAGTAAAATATGCTAGATACAGGTTTATACGAAGCGAAAACACTTTATCCATTCCAAAAAGAATCGGTAGATCAAATTCTGAAAGAAATTTCTTCTGAAGGAAAAGATTTTAATCTATTATTTCAATTGCCCACTGGAGGCGGGAAAACAGTGATTTTTTCCGAAATAACGAAGAAATATATAGCTGACTTCAACGAAAAGGTATTGATCTTAACGCATCGAATAGAACTTTCTGTGCAAACATCAAAACAACTTTCTGCGATAGGTGTCAATAACAAAGTAATCAATAGTGAGGTCAAAGAAATTGGAGATCAAAACGAATTCCAATGCTTCATTGCGATGGTGGAAACGTTGAATAACCGACTCAATGATGATGAAAATTTCATTAAAGATGTCGGTCTTGTTATTGTTGATGAGGCCCATTACAATAGCTTTAGAAAAATTTTTCAGTTTTATGGGAATGCGAATATTTTAGGAGTAACCGCAACACCCCTCAGCAGTAACAAAGCACTTCCGCTCAATGACAACTACAACCGATTGTTTGTTGGAGAGAGTATTTCTTCTTTAATTGAAGGTGGATATCTAGCTGATGCTGAGTCGTATACTTACGATGTGAATTTGCACGGTTTGAAAATTGGGTCGAATGGTGATTTTACGGTCAATAGTTCAGATGTGGTCTATGGTAATTATTTCATGCAAGAAAAATTACTTTTTGCTTATGAGGAAGTTGCTGTTGGTAACAAAACGTTGATCTTTAACTCAGGAATTGATACGTCCATGCGTGTTGAGGAAACGTTTAAAAAGAGAGGCTACCCAATTCGGCACTTGGATTCTACCTTCAGTGATAAAGATAGAAAAGAAGTACTTCGATGGTTCAAAGTTACTCCAGATGCAATTCTGACGTCTGTTGGAATTTTGACGACAGGATTTGACGAACCAACAGTCGAAACTATAATTTTAAATAGAGCAACTCGTTCTTTAACACTCTACCATCAGATGATTGGTCGCGGATCACGTCGTCTGCCAAACAAAGACAGGTTTAAGTTAATCGACTTAGGCAATAATGTCCGTCGATTCGGTCTCTGGCAAGATTACCTTAACTGGCAGGATGCATTTCGTTTTCCTGACCGATTTTTAGAATCGCGCTTGAGCGAGGCTGAGGACCTAGAGTTTGAAGTTGAATTCGAGTTCAACAAAAAATCAAAAGAAGTATTTGAAGACCATCTTGGTACCTTAGATGCATTCAATATTAAAGAGGTGTATTACGACTGTATTGATAATGGGTACAAAGGAAAAGTGGCTGTGGATCAGTCGCTTGAGAATCATTATGAAGCTATTATGAATGTTGCTGAAGATTATTTTCATGGTCTTGAACTTATGGAGATGTTGTCTGATCACTTTGAGCATCGATTGAAACTCTACACAAAGTGCATTACCAAAAGCACACCAAACTATTACAAGTACATTTATGAGACCTATATCCGTCAACTTCGCCAGAAGCTCAGAGCGAATCTTGAAGATGAGTAGGTATGTTCTTTGCGTTGATTTTAGTGACTTTAATCAACAGATGAGCTGTGCATTTTAACCTACTTTGATTGAGGCCTTGTGTCAATAATTCAGTACAATATTTACCGTATCAAAAGCCGTGGTTGTTGCACTTTTAATTCCGTTTATTCCTGATCCAATTATCGAGTAATTGTACGAGTAAAGGGTGTTTCCATCGTTTGGACAGATCAATTCTAAATCCGTAATTCCATAGAGGTATTGTTCGTTGTCGTCGCAACAATTGGGACAATCGGTTTTTCCTTCTTGCTTTGTATATCGCAATTCAGCATTCGGGTTTGAGGTGATAAAACGCAAACGTGCCCATGATTTTGCAGTTGTTGCGTAGTCCCTTACATTGTCCTCCTCAATGGTCATCCCTGAAAATGGAATGCTAAAATCTTTTTCAAAATAATTGCTTTTTCTAATCGTGAGCAAATAGGATTCTACCATATTTCGCGGAAATGTAAAGGAATAGGTACCATCTGATTGGATAGTAGATGCTCCAATCAATGCGTTATTCGTTGTTCCAGCCTCAATTTCATAGAGTGCAATAGTTGCTCCAACTAGTGAGCCGCCAAATGTTTCATCTGTAATCGTGCCTTTCAGCGTAAAGTCTGCTTTTCCCTTTTCACAGGAAAATAAGATCGTAGCAATGAGCAAAAAACAAATTGGAAATTTCATTTTTTTAATGTTGAGCGATGAAATAAAAGTAATTAATTTGATTTTAATAATGAATTTGTTGGCAGATACGATTTTATTCTGTTTTTATTTTTGAAATATTTTGAGATTATAAACACAAAGAACACGAGCAAACTGTCGTTTTTGAGAAAGATATCTTTAAGAAAGTTGCCGCTCTCACTTATTCATTTGTTACCTTTGGTAAAATTCATTTTTAATAGCTATGTCAGACGACAAAAAGATAATATTTTCAATGGTTGGTGTGTCCAAAGATACGCCGCAAGGAAAACAAATTATAAAGAACATTTACCTTTCATTTTTCTACGGTGCGAAAATTGGTATTATAGGACTAAATGGTTCTGGTAAATCGACAGTAATGAAAATTATTGCAGGTTTGGATGACGCCTATCGTGGTGAAGTTGTTTTTTCAGAGGGCTATTCCGTCGGGTATTTGGCGCAGGAGCCAGAGTTGGATGAGTCTAAAACGGTCAAACAGATCGTTATGGAGGGCGTTCAGGAGACAGTGGATGCATTAAAAGAGTTCGAAGACATAAACAATTCATTCATGGATGAAGATATCATGAATGATCCAGACAAGATGGACAAGCTGATTGCGCGCCAAGGGGAGGTGCAAGATATTCTTGATTCATTGGATGCTTGGGAGCTTGATGCGAAGTTGGATCGTGCAATGGATGCATTGCGCTGTCCGCCTGATGAACAAGTTATAGAAACGCTATCAGGAGGAGAAAGAAGACGTGTGGCATTGTGCCGTTTGTTACTCCAAAATCCAGATATTTTGCTTTTGGATGAGCCAACAAACCATTTGGATGCAGAGTCGATAGAATGGTTGGAACAACATTTACAGCAATACAAGGGAACCGTGATTGCCGTTACGCATGACCGCTACTTCCTTGATAATGTAGCGGGATGGATACTCGAACTTGATAGAGGAGAGGGGATTCCATGGAAAGGCAATTACACCTCATGGTTGGAGCAAAAAGGAAAGCGTCTGAAAGAGGAGGAAAAACAAGAGTCGAAGCGACAAAAAATACTTGCACGTGAGCTTGAATGGGTTCGTATGAATCCGAAAGGCCGTCATGCCAAGAACAAAGCTCGTATTGCAAATTACGATAAAATGTTGTCCGAAGACTCCAACGCAAAGGATGCAATTTTGGAGCTTCCAATTCCCAATGGGCCGCGTTTGGGGAGTAATGTCATCGATGCGGAGCATGTTTCAAAAGGATTTGATGAGAAGCTATTGTATTCTGATTTAAATTTCAAATTGCCACCAGCAGGAATTGTTGGTATCATTGGTCCTAACGGAGCAGGAAAAACAACCATTTTTAAGATGATCATGGATGAGCTTCAGCCTGATGGCGGTGCGTTTAAGGTCGGGGATACTGTGAAGATTGGATATGTCGACCAGACGCACGAGGACATTCACCCAGACAAGACTGTTTTTGATGTTGTTTCAAACGGATTGGAATATGTAGAAGTTGGTGAACAGAAAATTAATTCAAGGGCCTATTTGTCGAAATTTAATTTCAATGGTTCGGATCAAAACAAGAAGGTAGGTGTACTTTCAGGTGGAGAGCGAAACCGCTTGCATTTGGCCATGACACTAAAAACTGAAGCAAATGTATTGTTGCTTGATGAGCCAACGAACGATATTGATGTAAACACACTTCGCGCATTAGAAGAGGGAATTCAGAACTTTGCAGGATGTGCTGTTGTTATTTCACACGACAGATGGTTTTTGGATAGAATTTGCACACATATCTTGGCTTTTGAAGGCAACTCAGAGGTATATTGGTTTGAAGGCTCTTACACAGAGTATGAAGAAAATAGAAAAAAGCGAATGGGCGATTCAGGTCCAAAACGTATTCGTTACAAGAAATTGGTAAAATAATGATGGAGTCAAATGATCCTTTGCACGGGAAGTCGCTAGAGTTTATAGTAAAACAGTGTGTAGACCGCATAGGTTGGGAACATATGGCATACCTTGTGAATATCAATTGTTTCAAAAATGATCCGAGCGTAAAGAGCAGTTTGAAGTTTTTGAGAAAAACACCTTGGGCGAGAGCGAAAGTTGAAAAAATGTACATCGAACGCGTGTATCAGTTCGACAAATAAGATTGAGAAATGAATGTAAGGGATTTAGAGCCAAAATCAATGTGGGGACACTTTGCCGATTTAAACGCCGTTCCGCGTGGGTCAAAAAAAGAGGAACGAGTAATTCAGTTTATGATGGATTTTGGAAATTCATTGGGATTGGAGACAATCAAAGATTCCATTGGTAATGTAATCATTAAAAAGCCTGCAAGCATTGGGATGGAGAATCGAAAGACCATTATTATGCAATCGCATCTTGATATGGTACATCAGAAGAATTCGAACACAGATTTTGATTTTGATTCTCAAGGTATTGACATGATTGTATCTGGAGATTGGGTAACTGCAAATGGCACTACTCTTGGTGCTGACAATGGGATTGGGGTAGCTTCGATAATGGCTGTCCTTTCGTCTAATTCGATTGATCATCCGCCAATTGAAGCAATGTTTACAATTGATGAGGAAACGGGTATGACGGGGGCGATTCATTTGGATGCATCTAATTTTTCAGGAGAAATACTTCTTAATTTAGACACTGAGGATGACGATGAATTGTCAGTTGGATGTGCAGGAGGTATAGATACAAATACCACTTATCGCTACACACAGGTTCCTGTTGCTCCAAATTCTCAATATTTATCAATTTCTATTCGTGGTCTTCTTGGAGGACATTCCGGGATGGATATTAATAAGGGTAGAGGCAATGCGAACAAAATGATGAATCGTGTACTTTACCATCTATTATCGATGATAGAGTTCCAGTTGGTGTCTATTGATGGTGGTAGTTTGCGCAATGCAATTCCTCGAGAGTCGCTGGCGGTAGTCGCTATCGATCGAGAAAAGTCTGAACTATTTATATCTGAGTTCAACCGAATTGCTGGGACTATTAAATCGGAATATGCTTCCATAGAGGAAGAACTTTCCATTGAGGTTACAGATGCAGTTTCAGAGGCAAAGGCTGTGCCGCAAGAAGAAAAGTTGAAAATTATTAAAACCATTTATGCGGTTCATAACGGTGTTTTTCGGATGAGTCCGGATATTGAGGGACTTGTTGAAGCGTCTTCAAGTTTGGCTCGTGTGGTTGTTTCTGAAGGAGAATTTTCAACACAGTCATTACAACGCAGCAGTGTAGAGAGTTCAAAAGATGACGTTGCGAATACCGTGAGAGGGCCTTTTGAGATGATGGGGTGTGGTGTTGTTCAATCGGGCGATTATCCTGGCTGGCAGCCCAATCCAAATTCTGAGATTCTCAAACTGATGTCACGTCTTTACGAGGATTCATTCAATGAAAAGCCGAAAATTAAAGCCTGTCATGCAGGTCTAGAGTGTGGTATCTTGTCCAAGCATTTGCCTAAGGTCGATATGATTTCATTTGGACCAAATATTCGTGCAGCTCATTCTCCTGATGAAAAGTGCCAAATCTCATCTGTTCAGAAGTATTGGGGCTTCTTGATGAGTACTTTGCAGTTGATTCCTATCAAATAAAAGATAGCTTGCGATGGGTCAAAACAAACAGCATGAATTGATTCAGCTTGCAAATATGAAAATGCCTTACGGCAAATACCAGGGACGTTATTTAATTCATTTACCAGAGGCCTATTTGATTTGGTATAAGAACAAAGGATTTCCAAAGGGAAAGCTAGGCAATCAAATGGAACTCATTCTTGAGTTAAAAATTAATGGATTGGAAGGCTTAATTCATCCATTGATAAAAAAATAGCGTTATACTTTACATAAGTATATTAATCTATAAATAACTGTCTTACAGATGGTTGTGTTGTGTGCCTGGAAGTGTATTGACTGCATAATTGTAACAATTACTATTTTTTTTAATTTTTTGTAACATTTCTATCGGTAGTGCCGTTAAATAATTCTGTAATGCATATTAAGAACAAGATGAGATTTAACACTATAGATATGACAACGAACACAATTAAAGCAGCAAAATTCAAGTTGCTAAAGCACAAAAGTGCAGGAGTAGAAAGTACACTTTCAGTATTTGAAGTTGCAAGACTAATGGATAAGGTGAGGAGAGGAGAGAATGTTTCTGAGGAGGAGCGATCTCAGGTTTTCTTTTCCATGAATTAGAACATCATTAAAAAAATAGTGAGCCCGAACACCTTGTGTTGGGGCTTTTTTTGTAAACTATTGTTACATTTGTATTAAAAGGTATAGTTTACAAATGTTAATTCACGACCGGATTCAATTAATTATTAAATCAAACAAGCTAACTGCATCAGAGTTTGCTGTAAAGATCGATGTAAAACGATCCAATTTGAGTCATGTTTTGAGCGGTCGAAATAAGCCCAGCTTAGACTTTTTATCAAAAATCATTTCTACATATCCTAATGTTAACGCTTCTTGGTTAATTACAGGGGAAACTAGAGACGGAAAAGATCTTCCGACCAAACCGTCGTCAGATCACCAGCAGGTTGCAATGCACAAGAGAGTTGATGGAGAAGGAGAGATTGATCGAATATTGATCTTTTTCAATGATGGCAGCTTTAAAAGCTATACGCCAAAGTAGTTAATGAAGAATTACACCAGAAGCGATCAATTCTTTATCGATATAAAATGCTGCAAACTGTCCTGGTGTAATTCCGCGTTGTTTTTCTTTGAATAAAACAAAGGTATCACCAGCTATATTGTGCACAGTGCATTTTTGCAGTGCCTGTCTGTATCGAATTCTTACATCTATTTCTTTGTTGTTCAATAGATCGCTTGTGAATCGGGAACTCACGAAGTGCATGTCTTCTTGTTTGATTTTTAAAGCCCATCTATTGAGCCCAGGATGGTTGTCGTTTTGACCTGAGTAAACAGTATTGGTGATAACATCAGTATCAATGACAAAAGAAGGATTTGGCCTGCCGCCGATGTGAAGTCCCTTTCTTTGACCAATCGTATAATAATGGGCGCCTTGATGTTGCGTAACAACCTCTCCTTGGTCTGGAGTATAAGAAAAGGGTGCAGCGAGTTGTTCAATATATTCCTGTTGCACAGGTATCCTATCGTATGCTTTGAATGTCGGCAAAGTCTCAGGAATCTCTACGATGTCGCCTCGAAGTGGAGATAATTTTTGTTGCAGGAATTGTGGGAGACTAATTTTCCCGACAAAACAAAGCCCTTGGGAGTCCTTTTTATCTGCTGTGTGTAATCCTGCCTTTTCTGCAATCGATCGTACATCAGACTTAAGTAATTCGCCAATGGGAAACAATGCCATTCCGAGTTGCTCCTGACTTAATTGGCAAAGAAAATAAGATTGATCCTTATTTGGGTCCTTTCCTTGAATTAAACCAAAGCTTCCATCAGAATGCTCTAACTTTCTGCAATAGTGACCTGTAGCTACATAATCAGCTCCCAGTTCCTTTGCGGCATTTAGAAAAACATCGAATTTAATTTCTCGATTGCAAAGAACGTCTGGATTGGGTGTTCTTCCCGCTTGGTATTCGTTGAACATGTAATCAACGATACGCTCCTTGTATTCTTTACTTAGATCAATTACTTGAAACGGAATATCCAGTTGCTGGGCAATTAGAAGAGCATCGTTTGAATCGTCAATCCAAGGACAGTCGTCTGAAAGCGTAACTGTTTCATCATGCCAATTTTTCATGAACATGCCGATAACCTCATAACCTTGCTCTTTCAACAAGTATGCTGTTACACTGGAGTCAACTCCACCTGATAATCCGACAACGACGCGTTTCATGGTACAAAATTACGACTTATTTCATTTTATCCAATTGTTACAATTGTAATATGTGTAATTACAAATGTAATTAAAGTGAAATCAGTATTCGTTAACATTTGTTTGTCCTTTGTCCAATCTCGTAATGGACATTTTTTGTACATTCGATCTGATATGAAAACGATCCTACCCATTCTTTTTGTTTTGATCGCATTTTACGGTGCAGGGCAGAATTGCGATCGTGTTCTTTTTAGCGGACGCGTTCAAGATACGATTCGACCGCAGTCCTTTTATAATTTAATGGTTATTAATCGCACCTCTGGGCGTGGTGTCTTTGGTCAGCCAGATGGCTCTTTCAGTGTATATGTGAGCAATGGTGATTCCTTAACTTTATCAGTGAAAGGTTATCCGGTTGTTCAGGCGGTGACTACGGCGGACTTAAATTGCCAATGCAGAAGGCGATTTTACATTGAGGGCAAAGTCCAAGAGATTGCAGCTGTTAAAGTCCGTCCTTTGAAATCACTTCAAGAGATTAAAGAGCAGCGGGCCTCTCTTGCGCTGAGGGAGACACGATTGGTTTCGGGCATCGATGCCATGCAGAGTCCGATTACAGCGCTTTATCAGGCTTTTTCTAAAAAAGAGAAATCAAAACGGTGGGTTGCTGAACAGGAGTACAAAGACGATAAAGTACGCATCGTTAAGGAATTACTTCGTAATTATGTGGCTTATGATATTATCGATCTTTCGGACCAGCAGTTCGAAGATTTTATCTTCTTTTTAAATGTCGATGAGAATTTTTTAAAAACAGCCTCTGAGTTGGAGTTGATTACTTTTATCAAAGATAAATATGACCATTATCTGAGTATAAAGCGTTGGGAATCGCGCTAAAAAACGGCATCCTGATTGGAATGCCGCTTTGATTTTTATTTATTTTCTAATCTTCTAGTTCTTCCAAACGCTTTTGGCGTTGCATTGGGTTTTCACGTTTGTTTCTTTTTTTGAAAAGCTCGTAACGTGTAGGTTGACGTTTTTCTGGCCAAGAATTGTTGTTTAGGTCTGTATCTGCTGTTTCCAAAAACGGATCCAAACGAATCGATTCAACTTCTTTTTGGAACATAAACACCTTTGACACTTCCTTTTCACTTCGTCTCCAGATTTCAGCAGGAATACGAACAACTTCATTGCTGCCATCAATAAAAGTAAATCTGAGGATTAGTGGCATTGGTATACCGCCAAGGTTTGAAAATTTTAACTCGTAGAACTGCAAACCTGAGTTCAACAGCTCCAATTCCTTTCCAGAGAGTTTCTCTTTGAATTCAGCGTATTCTTTTAAGTGCAGTCGATCTACTGCATATACATCTCTTTTTCCGTAGAAGTCGTCAATGTCACCATCTCTTTCATTTACTGTTTCTTTTACCTCAGCCTTGTTACGTGTATCGCCAATGAATTGGTCTTTGTTTTCGTTTTGTTCTTTTTTGAAAGACATTTCAATATCAGGATTCATGGTGTTCAATTCGTACCAATTGACTTCATCCAAACTAATGTCTACATAGTCAGTTGTGAAGAACCAAGCTCTCCAGAACCAGTCTAAATCGACCGCTGAGGCATCTTCCATTGTTCTGAAAAAGTCAGCAGGTGATGGGTGTTTGAATTTCCAACGTTCACAATATATTTTGAATGCATAATCGAAAAGTTCTCTTCCCATTATCGTTTCACGCAAGATGTTGAGCGCTGTTGCTGGTTTTCCATAGGCGTTATTTCCGAATTGCCAAATTGATTCTGAATTGGTCATTATTGGAGAAATGAAATTTTGATCTCCTCTCATGTAGTCTGCAATCATATATGCTGGTCCACGGCGCGAAGGGTATCCACGTTCCCATTCTTGTTCTGTAAGGTATTGAACGAATGTATTGAGTCCTTCATCCATCCATGTCCACTGGCGTTCATCTGAATTAATGATCATCGGAAAGAAGTTGTGTCCAACTTCATGAATGATAACTCCCCACATTCCGTATTTGGTTCTCTCAGAATACGTGCCATCAGCTTCTGGTCTACCACCATTGAAGCAGATCATAGGATATTCCATTCCGATCCATTTTGAATGTACCGATATTGCCACGGGGTAAGGATAATCCACAGTGTATTTCGAGTAGGCTTTTAGCGTGTGTGCTACTAACTTTGTTGAGTAGCGCTCCCACAGAGGATTCCCTTCTTTCGGGTAATAGGACATTGCCAGTACATTATTTCCGCCAATTTTCACACCTTGGGCATCCCAAATGAATTTACGTGATGATGCGAATGCAAAATCCCGAACATTCGTTGCTTTAAACACCCATGTTTTTTCTTTTTGTGATTTGTTGCTCTCGGCTGCAAGGGCTTCTTCTGGAGTTACAACCATCAGCGGCGTGTCAGATTTGGCAGCTTTTTTGAGTCTGCTCCGTTGTTTGGATGACAGAACACTATTCCCATTTTGAAGTTCTCCTGTTGATCCAACGATGTGATCGGCCGGAACGGTAATTGATACATCATAATCTCCGAAAGGTAAAGTAAACTCACCACGTCCAAGAAATTGTTTGTTTTGCCATCCTTCTACATCGTTGTATACACACATTCGCGGAAACCATTGAGCTATTGTATAGAGGTAGTTGTCGTCTTCCTTAAAGTACTCGTAACCTGAGCGGCCGCCAACTTTCATTCTGTCATTGATGTTATACCACCATTCGATATTGAATGAGATACTTGCACCTGATGCCAATGCTTTGTCCAAATCAATACGCAACATTGTTTTGTTGATTGCATATTTTAAATCTCGTCCGGAAGTTGTTGTTACTTTTTGGATTTTAAATCCACCATCAAATTCAAACATTTTCTTTGAAACGTCTTGGATGGATCTAAAGTCCTCCATTTTATCAATGGAAATCAGTTTCGAGTCAGAGTCTTGTGCTCTCACATTTTGATCCAATTGAATCCACAAATAACTGAGGCGATCAGGAGAGTTGTTCGTGTAGGTGATGGTTTCTTTTCCGCTAATTTTTTGTGCAGCGTCATCCAGTTTTACATCGATTTTATAATCTGCTTTTTGCTGATAGTACGAATGGCCTGGAGCTCCAGCAGCATTTCTGTATTCGTTTGGAGTTGGTAATTCTTCACCAAGTTGAGCGAATTTATTTTGTCCAAAACTAAATATTGGTGCGAAAAGCACCATTAATAAAACGTTCTTCATTATTCGTTAATTTCTATGGTTTGTTCACTGGTTCTTTGTGTAAATGCTTTCGTGTGAATTTTGTCAAAGCAGTACAGGGTAATTTTATTTTGTTGTTCGCTGTATTTCTCCATCAGCGAATTGAAGGTTATATTCAGAGTGTCCGTTAATGCAAGTGGTGCTGATTCGAGATAGAGATTGATCACGCCATCAAGTTTGGATTCATGGCCTACCAGCTTAAAAACAGATTTTTCACCACCACTTTCGATCACAAATGTGTTGTTGATGTAATTTTCAACGACGCTCCTCTGATCATTCGTTAAGGAAATCAAATCTCCTGCGTCAGTGCCATTATTTTTTAGTGTTCGCTCGAAATCGTGGGCAGTCAAAGAAAGTGTTGCTTCGAAGCAAAGTGTAAATGTATTGTATTCAACTTCAGCGAAACCAAAATAATATTTGTGTGCGAATGAGTTTGAGCACATGCCTATTACCAATACTATGGAGAAGAGGAATTTCATATCTAATTAAAGCGCAAAATTACGAATTTCTACATAGAATTACACCACGCATTGCTTGGTATCCTGAATTCGATTTCAAAACTGAATCTTCCTTTGGTGAATTTTTAGGCGTTTCCTTTCGCGTAGTCTGCAAGAAATGTTTCTAAACCAGACGTTGTAAGCGGATGATTTAATAATGCTTTAATTGCTTTTAGCGGCACCGTTGCCACGTCAGCTCCGATTTCTGCGCAGTTGATGATGTGCATTGGATGTCGCACTGAAGCTGCCAATATTTCTGTGTCAAAAGCATAGTTATCGTAAATCCCTCGAATTTGTGCGATGAGTTGCACGCCCTCTGTTGAAATATCGTCCAATCTTCCGAGAAATGGCGAGATGTATGTAGCTCCCGCTTTTGCCGCCATAAGCGCCTGTCCTGCCGAGAAGATAAGCGTGCAGTTGGTTTTAATGCCTTTTGATGAAAAATATTTTATTGCTTTGATACCATCTGCGATCATTGGTACTTTTACTACGATATTTTTGTGTAATGAAGCCAAATGCTCACCTTCCTGAACAATTCCATTGAAGTCCGTAGCAATAACTTCCGCACTAATCGGTCCATCAACAATGGAACATATTTTTACATAGTGGTTTAAGATATTCTCTGTTCCAGTAATTCCTTCTTTGGCCATTAGAGAAGGATTGGTGGTCACTCCGTCAAGCACTCCAAGATCATTGGCCTCTTTTATTTCATCAAGATTTGCGGTATCAATAAAGAATTTCATTTGTATCTGTTTTGGAAGCTAAAATAAGGAACTTGCTACTCAATGAGTGGTCAAATTGCAATGAGTTATACACCCTTTTTTAACAATTGATATTCTAGGGTTTTACTGAAGTAGTGTGTAAAATGGTTTTTAAAGAAAAAAAAGAGGGGTAAGCTACTCGCATCGCACCGCTACAACCTCATACCCTTGCTACGTTCCCGTCCTGGGGGATTCTGAGGGAGCTGGTCGTACAAGACTTACCCCAGCGGCAAAAGTAGCATGATTCTTCATTATTGCAATGGATTCTTTAGAAATTCTGATTAAAATGTGTAAAAAACTGATTTATAGAATAGAAGTTGATAACGTTCTTATTCAAACGACATTGGTATCGTAAATTGGGGCAAAAAAAATCCGTCTGACTTTGCCAGACGGATTATATTATCGATATCAATGATGACCTAAAGATGCATAAAATCTTTCTTTGCAAGCAATTCATCCTCAGATTCTCTGTAATCAGGGTCGTCAACACAGCAATCTACCGGGCATACAGCTGCACATTGTGGCTCATCATGAAATCCAACGCATTCGGTGCATTTGTCTGAAACAATGTAGTAGACATCCATGTCAACAGGTTCTTTCTCATCGTCCGCCATTGTTTCGTCACCATCAAGTGTGGTGATCATTCCTGTCAATGAAGTCCCATCTGAGTATTTCCATTCTGCACCCCCCTCATAAATTGCATTGTTCGGGCATTCCGGCTCGCAGGCTCCGCAGTTAATGCATTCATCTGTGATAATAATTGCCATATCCTAATCTGTATTTGGTGCAAATATACTTATGAATTATAAATACAGAATCACGAATTATAAATTATTTTTGCACAGTGAAGAAACAAGAAATAATCAAGGGATTTGAACAGCTTGGGCTATTAATGCAGGCATTGGGCGAAAATAAGGAGTGGGTTGACTTTTCTACCGGGCTCACCGAAGATGAGTATTTGGAAATACAGAAAGTGATCAACAGACAGATTAGTTACAATGGCTGGTTTACGAAGAAGAATGTGCAACAGAGTTTGTATGCCCTAGGTATTCAGTTGTCAATGAGTAATTTAGACAAATGGTCTTCTATTTATACTTTCAGTGATAGTCCAAAACGTATTGGGGTCATTATGGCTGGAAATATTCCATTGGTAGGCTTCCATGACTTTCTCTCTGTCTTGGTTTCTGGAAATACGATTGTCGCAAAACTCAGTTCAGACGATTCTACTTTATTGCCTGCACTTGCAGGCCATTTGATTCAGTTTGTTCCCGCATTGAAAGAGCGTATTGAATTTACTTCGGGAAGAATAGGTGAAGTTGATGCCATTATTGCTACGGGTAGTGATAACTCAGTAAAGTACTTTGAGCAATATTTTGGAAAATACCCGCATATTTTCAGAAAGAATAGAACTTCAGTAGCTGTGTTAACGGAAGATGAAACGCAATCTGACATTGAGCGATTGGGGGAGGATATCTTCTGTTATTTTGGTCTAGGTTGCAGGAGTGTATCACATCTACTTTTACCTGAAGGGTTTGATATGAATCGATTTTTTGAGGGAGTTGTATCGTATGGCGATGTGATCAATAATAATAAATACGGGAACAATTACGACTATAACAAGGCTGTTTATCTGATGAACAAGCATGCTTTGCTAGATAATAATTTTGTTCTGCTTCGTGAATCAGACGAGTTGTTTTCACCATTGGCGATGATTCATTATCAATTTTACAAGAGTCAAGGCGAGATTGACGCTTATCTTTCAAAGTACAGCGAGCAGATTCAAGTGGTAGTCGGTAAAAACTATTTGAATTTTGGAAATTCTCAATGCCCCGGCTTAAGCGATTATGCCGATGGTGTGGATGTCATGCGTTGGATTGAAGGGCTGAATTCTTAGCATTTCGGATGCATATTGCGTTTGACTCTTATTTAAAAAAGAACTCATCCACAAACAACCAGGTCGGATTTCCTGCTCCAAGGTGCCATTCAGGACATTTCGATACTCTTGAGGCTTTTACTCTGATTTGTTTGACTTTTTTCTTTGTTTCTGTTTTAAAAGAGACATTTGTATTGTGCGGGTATTGGTCTTTTTCAATCTCGGTAGCCAGTACTTTGGTGTCAGAATATAGGGTGTTATCTTCATAGGTTATATCGATCCGCACATCTTTTGGAAAAAAGATCCAAGATTTCATGTCGCTTAAAATTCCAAGTCCCATTTCTTTGATAACTGTCGGCTCGTTAAATCGCACGATAAACTCTAAATCTTGATCCCAATATCCCTGCCAATCACCAGTTCTGTATTCATTTCCTCCTCGAATTTTATCAATTAACGTAAGTTCACCTGAGGCAGCATATTGATTGTCGTATTTGGAAATAAGATCAATTGATACATTTTTGTTTTTCTTCATAAATTGATTCGAAACAACAGCACTGTAATGCTTGCCATCGGTTGCACATGCTTTAATGGTTGTTGGTTCGTCAATGTTGAAAGTTGTATTAAATTTAAGCGCTGATGAGCTGTTTATTGGGCTTGTACCATCAGTTGTATACTTAATTTTGTAATTTTCTTTGTTGATTACGTTTAGGTCGACTGACATAGTTGTATTGAAAATACGTTCTTCTTGCTTAATAAATGGAGCGGGAACAAATGTTTCAGGAAATGATTTTATGGTTTGAACAGCTGTGTAATTCGCCCTACTTGGATTGGATTGTTTCCCCATAACAAACTGAAGTGTACCGCCTGATAAAAGTTCCTCGTGTGTTATGTAGTGCCTTTTCAGTTCTTTTCCATTGAATAGCACTTGCTGAATGAATTTGTTTTCTTCGGTAGCGTTTGATACTATCTTTAACATTTTTCCATTTTCAAGTTCAATCTGTGCGCGATTGGCAAGGGGGCGTCCAAATTCATAACTCGGAATGGATGGAGCAATTTGATAGAGCCCAAGAGCGCTCAATACATACCAAGAAGACATTTGTCCGCAGTCTTCATTTCCCGAGAGTCCATCAGGGGAATTTTGGTACATTTCTTTTTGAATTTTATCAATGTAATATTGTGTTTTTTCTGGCGCATTTGTGTAGTTGTAGAGGTAGGCCATATGGTGCGAAGGTTCATTTCCGTGGGCGTATTGGCCGATTAATCCTGTAATGTCTACTTGATGGCGACCGGTCAAATTCATTTCTGTTGTAAAGAGTCGATCAAGCCACAATTCTAGTGAATCTTTGCCGCCAATCAAATCAGTGAGAACACCAACCGCATGAGGCGCATACAATGAATATTGCCAACTGTTTGCTTCAGTGTAATTAAAGTTAACTTCGGCAGGATTAAACGGTGAATGCCATTGTCCTGAGCGCCGACCACGCATAAATTTTACATTTGGATCAAATAAATTGACGAAGTGCATCGCACGATTTTTATAAACGGGTAGAAGGTCGTTGTATGTTTCGTCTCCGGAACGATCACTATAGATTTTCAACATTTGATAAATGCAAAAGTCATCGTATGCATATTCAAGTGTTTTCGAGACAGATTCTGGTTCAACCCCGGTGCTCAAAAAGCCTTCTTTGGCATATTCACGTTTGCCATATTCATCAAGTGTAGAGGTTTTTATCATTGCCTCCAATGCTTTTTTTGTTTCATAGTCATCGATTCCTTTGGCGTAAGCATCAGCAATAACAGAAACACTGTGATATCCGATCATACATTCTGTTTCGTTGCCTGCGAGTTCCCATACTGGAAGGTCACCGTGATAGTCATCAAACCGAAGAAAGGTATTGATGAACGCATTTGTCCTTTCGATTTGTGTAATAGTGAAAAGAGGATGGGTTGCACGGTAGGTATCCCAAAGTGAGAAAACCGTGTAATTCTCATAATCTGAATCAGACAGTCGATAAATGTTTTCGCCATACCTATAGCTTCCATCGACATCATTTGAAACATTTGGATTCAAAAAAGAATGGTACAATCCAGTATAAAAATTGGTCATTACCTCTTCGTTGTCCGTGTAGAATTTAATTTTATTCAATTCCTTACGCCACATGTTTTGCACTCTGCGCTTTGTTGCCTCAAAATTCCAGTCTGGAATTTCCTTGTGTAAGTTGAGTCGTGCGCCCTTTTCATTCACATGCGACATACCTACTTTGATATTGACACGTCGCATTTCTTTTGGAAAAATGAGAAGCAGTTTGTTTTGCCCTTCTTTCTCAATCACTTCTGCTTTTATGAAAGGTTGGTCCAATTCTAAATGAAAATAGAAGTGTTGTTTTGTTGCCCATGAGTGAGAGATTCTTGCTCCTGAAACGGTCTGTTTATCAATGATATCTAATTTACTCGAAAGTACTTTGTCCCGATGGTCCAAATCAATTAGAATTGACTTTTCGTCGTTCATATTGTTGAAGGTATACTCATGGAAGCCTGCTCTCTGAGTAGTTGTCAAGCGCACATTCATTTCACCACGATTGAGTTCAACGCTGTAGTATCCTGGTTCTGCCTTTTCCATTTCGTGAGAAAAATAAGCGCTGTATCCATCCTCTGATAAATAGCCTGGTAGTGATTTTGCTTTTCCTGATTGAGGTACGATTAATAGGTCACCATAATCACTTACGCCCGTTCCACTGAGATGCGTATGACTGAAGCCATACAGGATAGAATCGGAGTAATGGTATCCTGAACACCCATCCCAGCCGTCATATCTCGTGTCGGGACTTAGCTGCATCATTCCAAATGGTGCACTAGCGCCGGGGTAAGTATGGCCGTGCCCCCCTGTTCCGATGAAGGTATTGACAAATTTAAGTTTGTTTGAACTTAGAGCGTCTTTTTCCGATTTTAATGACGGCTTTATCATCTCTCGTGCGCGATCCGATGCGGATTTCAGTTCATTAATTTGCGAGTGACTCTGAAGCGCTGAAAAGATGAGGGTGATAAGAATTAAGTTCTTCATGTGTTGCAATTATTTTTTCCAAACGAGTGAACATGCACCCAATACAGCAGCATTTTTGTCGTGAAGTGTTGAGATGCGTATTTCAATTTTATCCTTATAGATGTGCAAAAGTCCCTTTTCCATTTGAGTTTTGACTTTTTTAGCAAATGTTTGTCCGCTTTGAGCAATTCCTCCGAAGAGAATATATGCTGATGGGCTAGAGAAGCAGGCAAAGTCGGCGAGCGCATCTCCGAGAATTTTTGCCGTGTAATCCACAATTTCTTCAGCGAATTTATCACCACTCGCTGCAAATTCAAAAACCTGATCTGCGCGCGGGTCAGCAATTTTAACCAACGAGGAGTTTGCTTTGTGTTCCGATTCAAGTTCAGTAATGGAGCGAACGACACCTGTTGCTGAAGTATAAGTTTCAAGACATCCTTTTCTTCCACATCCGCAGCTTCTACCGTCTGGTATGACTCGAATATGACCGTATTCGCATGCAAATCCATCGTGACCATAGACGAGGTTTTCATTCACAATAACACCGCTTCCCAATCCCGTTCCCAGTGTTATAGATACAAAGTCTTTCAATCCACGTCCCGCACCATAGATGAGTTCACCGAGTGCTGCAGCATTTGCATCATTTGTGAGGATTGCTTTGGTTTTAAATCGGGATTCAAATAAGTGAACAATTGGAACAAGCCCACTCCAAGTTAAGTTGGGAGCAAATTCAATTGTTCCTGAAAAAAAGTTTCCATTGGGTGCCCCAATTCCAATGCCTATTATTTTTGATAGATGTCCAGCTTCCTTAACACACTGGTATATTTTATCAACCAATTCTCCTGGTGTTTCGAATTCTCTTGTAGGCAAAGATTCTTCGTAGTAGATAGATCCGTTCCTGTCAGAGATACCAAAAACAGAATTTGTACCTCCAATATCAACACCAAGCGCTAAAGTTTTGTTCATTTATTTATTTTCTGGTTGAAAATTCCACTCCACGAAAAATTGCGTCAAAAAACCTTCCATAAATTGATGTCTTTCCTTTCCGATTGCTTTACCGGTGGATGTGTTCAGTCTGTCAGATAAAAGTAATAATTTCTCGTAAAAATGGTTAATCGTACTTGTGGTTTTGTTTGCATATTCCTCGAATGATTCATGCATTTCAGCCTTTAATTCGGGCGCATGCATTGGTTGGCCTTTGTGTCCGCCGTAGGCAAATGTTCGACCAATACCGATTGCCCCAATAGCATCAATACGATCGGCGTCTTGAACAATTTTTCCTTCGAGTGTATTCATTTCTGACGGTGTATTTGCCCCTTTGTAACTCACATGATCGACGATGTATACAACTTGTTCTATTTTCTCCTCCGGGTAATTGTGTTTTTGTAAAAGTGAACGGGTAACTTTTCCGCCTTCGTCAAGTTTTCCTCCATTGAACTTATGATCTGAAATATCATGGAGTAATGCGGCCAATTCAATGATTTCTAGATCGCCACCTTCTTTGGATTGAATATGGCGTGCTAAATTGAATACACGCATAATGTGATGCCAATCATGGCCCGTAGTGTCTTGCTCAAATTGAGCACGAATTTCTTGTTTTATTTTTTCTACAATTGTCATTTTATCAAATCAAATAATTGAAATTGACCGAAGCGCCGAGTTGCCAATAGCTTACCTTCGATACTTGTCATTGAAAAATAGGTGCCAAGAGCAAATGGCTTCCAAGTCGCTCCATTATCAGTGGAGAAATCGATTCCGGTTCTACCACAAGCATAAAAAACTCCATTTTTCTCATATACACATGACCTGTAACCTTGGGGTGGATTGAATGAGTTGAACCACGTTTCGCCTCCGTCATAGGTATAATAGGTTGTATTCATTTTTAATTCAGGTTCTTTGTAGTCACCACCTACAATAACACCGTATTTGCCTTTCATGCAAAGCGAATATGCACCGATTGTTTTTCCAGGGTAATAGGGAAGTGTCACCTTGTTCCACGACTGTCCATTATCAGTTGAGGAATAGTAACTGCTATTCATTCCACCTGTTATGAATGCGTATGTGCTATCATTTAAGACGCTAACATTGGATCCACTCGCCGCAAAACCTGCTTCTCCAGCAACAACTTGAACAGCACCTGTACAATGTTCCCATGTTTCGCCGCTATTGGTTGAATGAAACAAACTCATCTTTCCATTTATCGGATCACCCATTAGAAACCCTACGGAGTCATGAAAGTCGATTGCATCCATAAATACTCCTTCCCATTCAGGTAATTCGTCAATACATGAAAATTTAGACGCGTTAATTTTGATCAGTTTCCCATCTTGACCGCTGTGCATTGCATATATTGTACCACCAGAGTATCCGATATCTCTTATTTCATTGATTTCAGGAATTTTCAAAATTAGTTTTGATTTCTGCTTAATTATATCGTAGCGATAGACTGCGCCATCAGAGTTACCAAGAAACACGAATCCATCTCTTTGATAGAGCCCTCGACAATAAGTGTTCGAATCACCATACGAGATGATTGGCGCGTCTAAATTTCTTTTCACGTATCGATTTGCTCTTTTCTGAGCAATACAACCGTAGCTTATAATGAAAAATAGACTACAAATTAAAACGTTTATTGAATTTTTCATTTTGTTCTAGTTTTAGTTGTTCAAGGTTATTCGGCACATCTCTTTTCCATCTCTTGTGTGACCACAGCCAATATTGAGGATGTCTGACTATTTCTTGTTCCAACCTCGAGGTATGGGCCTCTGTAATTTGTCCCCAAGCCATCTCTTTTGGTTCATCTGAAATTAGAGAAAGTTTCATTCTATAATGTCCTCGTTTTATTTTTTCGGTTGCGAAGAACACAACTGCACAATTGAATTCATGTGCCATCATTTCAGTTCCGAATAAGACAGGTGTTTTTTGGTTCAAGAAATTGAGCCAATAGCTTTTGTTTGCGTCGCCAGGAGACTGATCTGCCAGAGTCAAGATTACTTTTGGGCTTGTGGTATTCGATTTTAAAGCATTCCTGTAGTTCGCTGCATTTACTACTTTCAGTCCAAATCGCTCTCTGCGTTCATTGATTTTTGAATCCCAGAACCGAGAGGTCAAAGGCATGCCAATTCCAAATGCTTTGTGTTTGAATAATAGGGCTTGGGCGGTAATTAACCATTCCCAGTTGTTGTAGTGCCCAGACACAAGAATAACATCTTTCCCTTTTGAATGTAGGTCTTGCATTATTTCGGGGTTTTCAACTTCGAATCGCTTTAAGAGCTCTTTTTTTGAAATGGACAAGTTTTTAACTCCTTCAGCTAGGAGATCAGTGAAATGTCGGTAGAATTGACGTCGTATTTTGGTTTTTTCTTTCTCACTTTTCATTGGGAAACTGCGATCGATGTTTCCTTGAATGACAGACTTTCGATAAGGAATACAGGTAATTAGCAACAGATAAAAAATGTCGGTAAAAACATACAGCACCTGCAATGGGAGGTAGGATAGGGGCAGAACAATGATATAATATCCGAGGCGAGCTGTCATCTATTTTGAATATCTTTTGCCCCAAAGTTCGGCTATTTTTGTTTCAATTTCTTTTTCTTTTGCGCTGCTCCCTGCTTTGAAGAAGTTTTTTCCTGCAATTTCCTCCGGCAGAAAGTCTTGCTGAACAAAATTTCCGGGAAAGTCGTGTGAATATTTGTATCCTTCTCCATAGCCCAATTCCTTCATTAATTTTGTCGGGGCATTTCGCAAGGGGAGTGGTACACCAAGATTCCCAGTTTCTCTCACTAGCTTTTGAGCCTTATTCATGGCCATGTATGACGCATTACCCTTTTGTGAATTGGCCAGATAAATCGTGCATTGGGCGAGAATTAATCGAGCTTCGGGCCATCCAACAGCGGCCACAGCTTGAAAGGTATTGTTTGCGATAAGAAGCGCATTTGGATTTGCAAGTCCAATATCTTCAGATGCAGAAATAATCAAGCGCCGGGCAATAAATTTAGGATCTTCGCCAGCTTCAACCATGCGGGCAAGCCAGTATATCGCTCCGTTTGGATCACTACCACGGATCGATTTTATGAAAGCTGAAATTATATCGTAATGTTGTTCACCGTCCTTATCATACATTGCAACACTCTGCTGTGCTGTGGATAGTACCAATTCATTAGTGATTGTATGCTTCTTTTTACTTTTTAGCGTGCCAATAATTATTTCAAAGATGTTAAGTAATTTTCTTGCGTCACCCCCAGATATGGCAAGTAGTGCATTGGTTTCTTTGAGTTCAATGTCTTTTTCCTTAAGCAAGGCATCCTCTTGAAGTGCCTTGTTCAATATTTCTAATAGAGACTCTTTCGAATGTGCTTTGAGGGTGTACACTTGACATCGTGATAACAATGCTGAAATCACCTCAAAAGATGGATTTTCAGTTGTTGCACCGATTAGTGTTACAGTTCCTTTTTCCACGGCACCCAATAAAGAGTCTTGTTGCGCTTTAGAAAAACGATGAATTTCATCGATAAATAGAAGGGTGCCCGATTGTTGAAACATACCTGCACTTTCAACTTTTTGAATTACTTCTCGAACATCTTTGACACCGGATGAAATGGCTGATAAAGTGTGAAATGGTCGTTTTAGGTGATTTGCGATGAGATGTGCTAACGTTGTTTTGCCCACTCCAGGAGGGCCCCAGAATATCATGGATGGAATCAAGCCTGAGTCAAGTGCTTTTCGCAGAGAAGCTCCCTCTTTCAGCAGATGATCTTGTCCTCGGTAATCATCCAATGATTTTGGGCGCATTCGTTCGGCAAGTGGAGACTGTATACTCATCGTTCTTTAATTATGCTAAAATTAACCATTTGAATCCGTAATATTTCATATTTATGAATCCATTACTGCAGTCAATTTTTAAAAATGAAATTAATTGTCTGAAGGATTTTTAGGGAATCGCGTCATTAATTTAAACTTTCCGCCTAGACGGCTCATGAGGTCTTTCCACAAATGATCATTTTCAGTATTCAGAATTGTTTCTTTATTGATTCCATTGAGAACAACCCAAGACTTTTCTTTGAGTTCTGCTTCAAGTTGACCTTTGTCCCATCCGGAGTATCCGATAAAAAATCGAATTCTTTTTGCTTTTCCTGGAAGGCGAGTTATCATTGATTTTACTTGTTCAAAATCACCACCTATAAACAGCCCATTCGTTACAGGATAGGTGTTTTGAAGTTGATCTCCAAAGTCGTGAATGTAAAATAGATTTCCTTGATCTACGGGACCACCCGCACTTACATGGAAGTCGATTGAAGGAAATCCTTTTATCATTTTCGATAAGTTTGTATCGACAAACTTGTTTAAAATGAAGCCAAAACTTCCGTCTTCATTGTGGTCACACAAATAAACAACCGAGCGCGTAAAATAGTCATCACTCAAAAATGGCTCTGAAATTAAAACACTTCCTTTTTGTGGAAGTTCATCGGTTGTAAAGTCAAAATCTATCACGATTCCAATATAAGGATTTATAGGAAAGCAGGTGGCTTTTTCAATTCAATTTTAGCATCTTGAAAGAGCTGAGATGTTGCTCTCATGGTAAACATAAAACTTTTGTTTGTTCCAATTGGGGTCCAGCGAAAGGAAAGAGCCCAGCAATGCATATCCCTTGTTAATGTGAGCAAGGAGTTGGTGATTTCCCATCCTTTCATGTCCACATTCGTTCTTGTACCTAATTTCCATCGTTTGGTAAAGCTAACATCGCCATTGATCATGAGGGTATTTATTGTAATGTATTGATCTGAGTTTGTCGGTGAAATATTTGTATTTGCTGATATCCCGTATACGTGAGATAAAGAGAGCTTCCAAGGTATTCTGAAGTCTAAAAATTCTTCCGGGTGCAACATGTAATAGTCATAATCTGCATTCCAGTAACGGTCTATTTCGTCGATTGCATTGCCTAACCGTTCCCTTCCTTTTTTTGAGGTGAGTGTAAATGTGGTAGCAAAGTTTATTGTTTTAAAGCGACCCAGCCCTTGAGATGTATTTGTTGCATAATCGAATAAATCAGCGCCTGTCGTGTCATTCCATCCGTAAGGCGAGAAAGTCGCATTTGCCACTAAATTCAACCATTTGGTTGGACTTACTCGTAAATTGGACGTTATGTTTGATAATGGTGTTAATGTATCAAGAAAGTCGTAACTCCCGCGAATGGAAAAGGCATCAACAATTCTTATTTTTCGGAATCCTGTCACTGTATCGTTATCATCTTTTTGTTTTAACTCAAAGGTATTGTTGAAGCCAAAAGTAAACAACGACTGTGCTCGTGTTAATCCAGTTGAGTAGGAACTATTCTCAAAAGGAGAATAGATGATGGTGTTCATTTCTGGTCCATAAACGAGCGTGTCATTTTCGTTGAGATTGGGACGATAACTGTAGGAAAATGAAGGTGTTAGTACATGTCGAAGAAGTGAATTCCTTTTCCCTATGAAACGGTAATAGCTATACAGTACCGTTGTGGCGGAAGCATTAAAACTTAATGTTTGTCCCATTCCAGTTAAAGGTTTAATCGTGCTATTGACCGTTGAATCCTCGTAGATGCGTTCAGTTTGTTGAAAATTGATCTTGTTGGAATAATTGATTGTAGGAGTAATCTTCCATGTGTTTTTAAACAGCCCTGCTGTGGTTGCAAGACTGACATTTTGATTCAAACCGTTTTTGAAAGAGGATTGGATACCGATAAAGTCTTGTTCGCGCAACAAACTGTCATGAAAGATGGATTCATTTTTCCCTTCAAAATTGTAGTTGACCGCCAAGCGACTGATCAGTTGGGAAAATCCGCCTCTTTTTGTTGGTTTCACAAAACGCTTCAACGGATAAAAGCTTGTAACATTGACATTAACGATAGGACTTGTCAATGCAATATTGTTTGTTTTTGAGTTTTGACTTAGCGATATTTTTGCTCCCATTGAGATCGGTTTGCTTGGGAATGTTCTTGAGATATTAATGTCTGATTTGAGTGTGTTATTAAAGTAGTCTGGATTGTCGTTGTCTAAGCTGTTCTTTGGTTGGTTGTCCGAGGTGAAATTTATGTTTGTGTTGAAGTTCCAATATGGATTTGATTTTTGATCTTTTGAGTGCACCCAGCGGATTGTTGACTTATTTATATTTGAACTGTCTGGAAATCCTTGTTTGAATTGTTGAAATTTAAGGTTTAAATCTCCTCTAAATTTATATTTAGACGCATATTGTGTTTTGTTTGAAATCCCCCATGTGCCTCGACTGTAAAGTGTAGCATAAAAGGTGGTTTGTAAATGATCATTGATCGGGATATAATAGCCAAGATCTTGAAATCCGAATCCAAAATTAGAGAGCGGTGCAATTTGAGGAAATAGCAATCCTTGTGCTTTATTTTCTGCTTGTGGAATAATGGCGAAGGGCAGACCTAATGGGGTAGGCACACCCTTCACCCATAGATTCATTGGTCCAGATACAATTCTTTTTTCGGGTACCATTACAGCTTTTGAGAGTTGAAAATGGTAGTGGGGCTCTTCAAGATCACAAGTTGTAAAACGTCCTTTCCTGAAATGGATTTGTTCATTTTTTTGCCGCTTAGCAATGCCCATGTACAAAAAGTTTTCATCCTGCTGGAGGGCAACTTCTTCAATAAATGCTTTTTCAGAGTCAAAGTTGTAGCGCACTCTTTGTGCCTTTATCTCTTCTGATCCATCTGTGAATTCGGGAAACTGAATTTTATTCGAGTCGCTGTCAAAAATATACTCTGCTGCGATTTCACTGCCATCAATATCAATAACGATGTACCCCGCTTTCATAACAACTTCACCATTGTCAACACTGGCATTTCCGTAGAGATGAATTACGTTGGATCTTAAATCTGCATAGATGGAGTCGTCGGCACTGTAATAGATTGGAGACGTTATATCTTCATTGTTGAGCACAACGGTATCCTTTAGTTCTTGTCCGAGACCAACAAATGCACCGCACATTATTAACAATGTGGGGAGTATAACTCGAAGTATGGAACACTTTTTGAAGAACAATTGTGTTTTAAATTTG
>Ga0213861_10000851_pt1 | contig 27403 bp, 25 predicted proteins | sample PICome_4_FD_160110 | JGI IMG/M metagenome (GOLD analysis project Ga0213861, IMG submission 160110) | Coastal seawater microbial communities near Pivers Island, North Carolina, United States - PICO131 | ecosystem: Environmental > Aquatic > Marine > Coastal | place: USA: North Carolina... | reverse complement strand
CAGAGTATGATATAACAGACTTTTTAAGAATTTCTTTGGAGACATCATTTATAACAAGTGGATGTGAAGTACCACCCCAATCATTTTCAACAGCATCAAACATTTCTCTTTCAGCTTTTCTAAAAGCATTGTCAGTAATTGATTCATCATGCTCAGGTTCAATTACTGTCACATTTGATTCAGCTTCAATCTCAAACTGAGATTCAGATTCATCATTACTTTCTGTTTCTTCAGGCTCTGGTTCTTCGCCAAGTAATTCATTCCACTCATCTTCAGTCAATGGAGTATTTTCTACATCTTGTTCCTGACCATTATCGTCATTTTGATCTTCATTTGACTCTTCATCCTGTGGAGGTGTTACCTTTTCAGGTTCATTTTCTTTTGTATAAGCCAAGATGTCTTTAACAAGTTGTAATACTTCTGGAAAGTCTTGGGTAGTATTTGCTCTATCCATAAAGACTTGTTCTTCATCAGTAAATGGAACTTCAATTAGCTGACCAATCTTAGCTTTTAGATTAATTTTGTCGATAAGTTTTAGATTTGCAATATCCATTTCAGCAACATTACCAAAGAAGTTATCTTCAAATAGCTTTTTGTAACCTCTTGAGAATGGACCAACAAGACCTGGATATCTAGATTTAACTTTACGTTCAATCCTAGCATCTTCAACAACATTAATATAAGAACGTGGACAACCCTCTAGTTTTTCAGGGCTATCATGCCAACCTTCAAATGGTGTTTCCAATGCATGACCAACTTCATGACCAACAAATAGATCATAAACGTCTTTTGGCATGTCCTTCCACATAGGAAGACCAAGAACACGATTCTTAATATCAAACCAAGCCGTATGGTAGTTACCATGGCGAATGGTAAGATTTTCTTTAGCTAGTAATTTTGGAAGTGCTGAGTTATCGTACATAGTAGGTCCTTATCAATATATGTATATTATACCACGCTTCTACACATATGTAAACGGTTTTGGTGAAAATAATTCACTTTTTTTAAACTTTTTTGTTATATGGATAGAACCAGAAGTTATAAGGGCTACTTGATTTTTGAAAAGTTCCTCTCTTTAATAAACTCAATTTTTGATCTAAATTTATTTTCTAGGATATCACCTTTATGAGATATAATAAAGACGTTTGTTCCATCTTCCAAGGTATTCAAAATCTTGGTTAGATTATCAATACCATCATGGTCCAAAGAGGAATCAAATGTTTCGTCTAGTACTAGTAAATTAGTTGCTGCACTATTTTTCATTTTGGCGATTTGCCGCCACGTAAATAGTAGACTTAAGTCTATTCTTTGCTTTTCACCTTCAGAAAAAGAAGCATAGTTAAATGTATCTCTATGTCTTGATCTAATAGTTTCATTAAAGCTTTCATCTAAATGGAATGCGACAAAGAAATCTAAAACTTGTAAGTATTGATTAATAAGTCTATTCATTACTGGTAAATATTGTTTAATGACTTTTGTTTTGATACCAGTATCTTTTAACATTTCACCAATTACTTCATTGTATGTTCTTTCCTCTACATACTCTAGTTTTTTCTCAGTAACCGAGTCTTTACTAGTTCTCATGTTTTCTAATTCAGTTTTAGCAGTTTTAACATCACCAGATGATTGTAATAGGTTACCAATCTCTTTTTGAATTTTTTCAATTTCTTTTTGAATCAATAAAATTTTATCGTTATTAGAATTAATATGTCTTTGCCTTTGTAAAAGACCTGACATATTTTCTTTACATTCTTCAAATGCTGAAGTATTTTTACTAACTTGCTGTCTTAATTCTTCCATTCCTTTTTGAACTTCAGCAGCAGACTTTTGTATTGCACTAATTTTTTCTTGCTTAATTTCAGCATCAATAGATTGATCACATGTAGGACATTGATCGTGTTCTTCAAAGAATTTTCCTTGGCCAACTAAATCTTTAATTTTAGATTTAAATTGTAAATGATATGACTTAAGTTGATTTGCTTCTTGATTTAATTCATCTTGTCTTTTAGATTCAACTTCAACTAATGTTGTAAGGTTTTCACCAAGCTCTTTAGATTCATTAAACAATTCTTTTATTTCAAGCTCATATGATTTTACAGACTCTTCCTTAGATTCAATCATATCGTTATTGATAGATTGTAGGTCTTTTATGTACTTCGTCTGCGCATCTATCTTGGTCTTAAATAGCTCTAACGCGTGGTTAATTTCTGTTAACTCGTCTCTGATCTTTGCATTACGTTCTTTCAGTAACATATTCATCTTTGAGAAGATATTAATATCCAATAGATCTTCAATGACAGCTCTACGAGACCATGCCGGCAATTGCATAAACGGAATAAATGAACTACTCCCCAATACAACTACTTGGTGAAACGATTTGTGATTAAGTTTTAGAATATTTTGTTCTAGGAACTTTTGATAATCTCTAGCATTACTAGATTGATTAATCATATTTCCATTTTGATATATTTCAAATTTGCCAGGTCTGATACCACGTACAATTTTAAACTCGCTATTACCAATTTCAAATTCAACTTCAACAATAGTACCTTTCTTATTGATACTATTAATCATTTGATCTTTCTTAATATCTCTATGAGGTTTACCAAACAAACCAAAAGAAAGAGCATCTAGCATTGTGGATTTACCAGCACCGTTTTGACCAACGATTAAGGTTGAGGGAGTTCTATCTAACTGTATTTCAATAGTATCATTACCTGTAGACAGAAAATTCTTCCATCTAACGGATTTAAATTTTATCATAAGACCTCTAGGTTTTGTGCTTCAGTATATAGTTTTCTTAGTTCAACTTTCAAGTGATCTTTATCTAGATCTGTTTCAACAGCTTCAACATATGAATCTAAAAGTTCAGTGGTATCTTCCAAAGATACTTTTTCATCTTCTACGCTTTCGCCTAGATATTCTTCAAAACTTTCAGCAATTTTTAGTTCATATGTTTCTATGCTTTGTAACTTATCAACAAATTTATCAAACATGTACAAATCATTTTTATTTAAAACAATTAATTTGATAAACTTCTTTTCGTATTCGGATACATCAACTGTACTATAATCAGTTTTTGTATCATCATACACAATCTTTTTAAACATTGTAAGTGGATTTCTAACTGGAGTAATTTCTCTTGTTTCAGTATCCAGTATGTGGAAGTATTTTGGATCATCAACATCAGCCCATGTAAATTCCATTTGCGATCCAAGATAGTGAACATTCCCTTGATGTGATTTAGTATGGAAATGACCAGACATAACTAATTCAAACCTAGAAAAGATTTCAGCATTCATGCCGTGTGGATTAGTAATACCAGCCATCATTTCAAAACCTTCTAATTCTAAGTGGCCACCTAAAATAGAAGCTTCACAATTCAAAGCCCATTGAGTATATTCAGCATAGTTACTATTATTAATCCAAGGTAGTGCTGCAACTTTACATCCATCATAGTCCAACACTGTTGGTTTCATGATAATATTAACGTTGGATGTGAAGTACCCCAGTAATTCCTTGAGTGAACATAACTCATTGGTGTTCTTGAAATAAACGTCGTGGTTCCCAGGAATAATGTCCATTGTGATGCCCATATCACGCATAGGCTCAAGAAAATGCTTACGGTTCGCGTTGAGGGCTTTGAAGTTAACGAACTTTCTATGCTCATAGTAATCTCCTAGGTGAAGTATATTATTTATACCATGTTCCTTTAAATATGGAAAAAATACTTCAGTGTAAAATCTTTCCTGATAATCTAGGAATATATCAGAAGAATTACGTACACCACAATGGGTGTCATTCAAAATAGCTACTTTCATTAATTATACCATAAATAATTCTAGTTTTTCTTTTTCCTTTTCAATCTTAGCAAATTCTTTAATCTTAGCATCTTGAGTTCTTACCTGACTAATTCTTTGTCTTAAAGTATCTACATAAGCCATAGTTTCTTGTGCACCAGCATCATCCATTCCCATAGCGGCAAAATCTTCAATGCCCATCTTTTCAATGAATTTGAATTTGATGTCTTGTTGTTTCTTTTCTTTGGTAATTCTACGAATAAACGCAAAATAACATATTTGTGTAAAATACGAAAATGCATTTGGATTACCAGTTCTGGTTGCTGTTTCAATATTGTAATTACCAATTGCCCTTAAACAGTTTTCAACACCATCCATTACCATCTCTTCACGATATGTATACCGAACGAAGTTCGGTCTGTGAGACAGTCCTTCAGATATTTTCATAAAACATGTAGCAATATAGTTTGTTACTTTTGGTATTTCAATCTCAGCTTTCCTTGCTGCATTTGCTTCTTTGACATATTCAACTACAGCAAGAGAGAACTCTTTGTTGTTTACGTAGTGTGGTTTAGCCTTAGCTTTTGAAGTCATAATTATCTCCTAATAATGTATTATATTATAACACAGTTTACAGTAAAAGTAAACGGTTTATTTCAATTAATTTATTTCACTTTTTTTCACTCTAGCCGTTTACAAATCGCTAAAAGTGTGATATAATATAGATGTTACCGGGGAGGTTAGGGGTATACTATAGTTAATGTATAGTCGGATCACAGGTATCATCGTAATAGTTATCAAACAGATCTTCTGATCCGTCCTCTTCGTGTTCAGGTACAATATCAGGCCAATCATCTTTTAATGAAAACTTGATATAAGACTCTTTTGTTTCATGTACAATCTCAGTATGATTGATAACGAAACGTTTCATAATCTTAAAGACCTTTTTATCGGAAAATGGAAACCAATGACCAAACGTGTACATTCCAACAGGTGAAACCTGTACGACCGCAGGTCGTTCTATAACAAACGCTTGTTCATCCGAATCAATAACATAACCAATGATCTCTTCCCCACTGGTTAGTTTAAAATGACGAATGTTAATTTTATCCATACTTTCCATATTATATATTTATATCATGTAATTTATAGTCAAATTTCTCTCTACTATAAATTTTGATCCTTTCAGCAGCATGTTGAAGTGTGTAATTTTTCTTTGTTTTCCAATGTAAATCATCAGCAATATCGTATACCTTAGTATCTATACCATCTGCAGATTTTCTTAATCCTCTTCCAATACTTTGAAGAACCCTAATTTGCGACTTACTTGGTGAAGCAAAAATGATGTTGTGTAGACGCTTAATATTAATACCTGTAGAAAAAGTGCCCATACTAGCGACAATGATCGCGTTATCCTGTTCCTCTGTAATCGCTCGTATCTCTTCCCTCGTGTCAACATCAGTTTCACCTGAGACATAAAACAACCTCCTCGTATTTCTAGGTAATTCATCAAACTTTTTCTTCAACAAATCATGTAATGGTTTACCATGTTTATCTACAAATTGAAATAGTATCAATGAATTACCTTCTTGATCCATAGCCAAATTAGCTATAAAATTATTCCTTGGTTCATACTTTACAATAAAGTCAATTTCCTCTTGATATTTCATTTTAGAAACTAACCTACAATATTCATCAGTATACTTTAATAACAGGACAAATATGTCCAGTTGCGACAATGCTTTTTCTTCTATTAGTTTTTTAGTTGTAGTTACTTTATAAACAGGTCCAAATAATCCTTCCAATACTAACTGATGAGTTTGAGAACCGTCCAATGTACCAGTAGTACCTAACCTATATTTCGCATTACCACATTTTTCTAGAATAGATGTTAATGATTTAGCTTTAAAGTTATGAGCCTCATCACCAATCACCATTCCAAAATCCTCAAACCAATTAGTGTTTAGTTTATATATTGACTGCCATGTCGTAATAATAACTCTTTGTTTGATATTATATTTTTCTTTACCAGCATAAATCTTATGACAATTCTCTTCAACATTCCAAGTATCTCCAGATGAATAGTCACCAAAATCCGAATACATTTGTTCAACAAGAGATGTTGTGGGAACAATAAGCAATACATTATAATTGTTCATCTCTAAATAATATCTCATGGCTAGATATATGATTAAACTCTTACCTGACGCTGTCGGGCTTAATAGTAACGCTCTTTTATCTGATAATGTGCGCGAGAGTGCATCAAGTTGGTAGTCCCTAGGGGTTATACCTTCTCCGTTCACAGAGAGTGACAGAGTCTTAAGGAAGGTATTAATATCATGTATTTCCTCAGTATCGGGCCTTCCATATACTGAATTATCCTCAATAATGATTTCATAGCCCCTAGCAGCGGCAAATTCACCCAAATATTTGAATAATCCGCCGTATAATACCTTTTTTCTAAGGTCAAATAGCCTTATTTTGCCGTCCCACATCCTATTTTTATAGGCTGGCATGAATTTATACCCTGGAACATAGAAACAAAAGTGCTCTGCTAATTCATGCTCTATGCTTGGTTCGGTCACTATCTGGAGAAACACTTCGTTTCTCTTTTTAACAATTATTTGTTCCATTAAATACCGCTAGTAAATTTATTCCATTCAATTATATTTTTTATGTTTTGGTGTCGCCATTTAATATTTTCTAGTATTTCTTTTAATGTATCAACTAACTCTTGTGTATAATGCATTTTAGCCTGATGTTCTTGAATAAGAGGATCAGCATCATACCACTTATCCATATCGCCTTTAAGTACTGTTAAACCATCTAAAGGATCATAAGCCCAGCCTTTAGAATCTATTTCCTCTTTACTTAATTTTCCATTATAGTGCATAAATTTATCACGCAATAAAACTTTAAATTCAAGATCTAATTTTTTCAATCTAAGTTTATTTATAGAGTAAAGTTCTAGGTATTTTGAGTGAAGCTTGGCCGAATCCCGAGCTGATTGATCCAAATTAAGTTCATCAATTTTTGAATCTTCTTTCCACATTTCTAATATTTTTTCTAAGTTGTTCATAATTTTCCCATGGTATATCTATATGTATACTTATTATATCACAAGTTTACTTAAATGTAAACAGCTTATTTGATTTCGTAATAAGTATATTTCAATGTAACGTCAGCTTGTAAGTACTCAATATCAACTTGTTGTGTAGAAAATTCAACTGCAGACAATGATGTTGGAAAACAATCTCTAAAGTTTATTTCTTTAGTAACATTGTTATGACTACTCAAAATAGAAAGGGTGGCATCAGATTTGTGCGCTTCGCCTTTTTGAATAATGTCATGCATCCAATTAAACATTTCAATATAGTTTTCCATATCCTCAGTAATATTAAACCTAATTGTTAAATCACCAAAGTTGATTCTATCACCAGTCATAGCTAGATTAGAACCTCTATATGGAGTTGGAGTTTCCGATAGAGATAGGTCTGGTAAAGTCACCGCTGTACAAAAGTATTCTACGTTAGCATACTTTGTAGAATCAATTTTAAATTGAAACCCAACAGGACTTAAAAAGTTTTTATTTTCAGTAGTCATATAGTTATTTATACGAGTTAAAAAGTTAAATAAAGCACTGTGCGGTATCCTCCTCCGCGTACCCTCAGCAAGGAGGGATCTTAGTCTCTTCGTAACCTTTGTTACTTCTAGATCAACAGCGCTTACATTTATTTATACACATAAAAAAAGGGACTCCGAAGAGTCCCTTAAAAGAATCAATAAGAAGATTGATTATGATGATTTCATAATTCCATCTACTCTGAAGATTCTGAAGTATGGGTTAGCTCTATCTGTGCCAACGCCATCAACACCTACGAATGGGTTTGCTACCATACCATATCTAGTTTTGAAACCGATTCTTGGTTGGAAGTCATTCTCGCCAACGGCTTTAACCATAGTTAAAGGAACGTATGGGCAATAGAATAAACCTGCATCGTAAGGGTTAGCACCTCTGTAACCTACTGTACAGTAGTCGTCAACTGCATACGGATCAACGTATACTTTGAACTTACCATTAAGAACACCAGCAAAAGTATTACCTGTGTCATCAACGTTTAAGTTAGTTGAAAGTGCTGGGCTGTAATCCATCATACCTGAAGCAGCTAATACTGAAGCAACATCTGAAGAACAAAGGATGTAGTTACCTTTTCCTCTTCTAGTTTCTTTAGCAATAACGTTAGCTTCTCTTTCGATTTGCATGATAAGACCTTTAGCTTTCTCAGCTAACCATCTACCATCACTATCAGTATCGATGTTGAAAGCACCTTTAAGAGCTACGTTAGATTGTAAAGCACCAAGTTTTGCTTTTACGTTAACTGTTCTAACAACTTCTCTGTTGATTTCAGCAAGGATTTCAGCAGAAAGAATGTTAGCCAATTCGCCTTCAGCATCTAAGCCGTGAACAGCTTTAAGATCCTGAGCAAGCTCCATTGTGTACTCAGCTTTAAGAGCTCTTGACTTAGCTGTAACAGTTGATTTTTCGATTGAGAAAGCCATCTCACCGAATGAACCATCACCGTCAGCGCCAACGCCTAGTCTTTCAGCCGCAGCAGTACCAATACCAGCACCTGTAGTATGAGTAGTGTCATCGTCAGCTAATGTAGTAGCTACACCAGTTGAACCATCAACACCTTCAAGACCAGAAGGACCACCAGCTTCATGAGTACCTGTACCTGAGAAACCAGTGTCAGCTTCGTTAAACAATGCTTCATCGCCTGTTTGAGTGCCGTAACGTGATTTCATTGCGAAGATAAGACCAGTTGGACCTGACATAGGCTGTACACCAGCGATATCATAAGCAATTAGGTTAGGCATAGCTCTTCTAACAAGGCTGATTAGTACTGGATCGAATTTATCGATATTACCACCACCCATGTTGTTAGCAGCTGCAGCTTCAGAAATGAAGTTACCTTGTACTGCTTGAGATTCTTCTCTTGCAGCAATTTCTTGGTTCTCAAGAAGTCTAGCTACTGTTGCAGCTTTATGACCACTTTCGATTTTTGGAAGTTCAGAGTGCTCGAGAACCGGAGCCCACTTTTCCATTAAGTTTGAGTCTGTATTAAACATTTTTAGTTTTCCCCTTAAGACTTATATTTATTAAGTTTTGAAATAGCAGATGTGTATCTAGCCATTGAGTCACTAACTTCAGCTACAGGAGCTTCGTCAGTACCCGCCAATTGTTGAGCCTCATCTACTGATTCTTGGCCTTCAGCTTTAAAATATGATTCTTTAACAACGTTTACTTTCATCTCGAAAGATTCAGCATCGTCAAAATCAATATCTTCAACTAAAGATGCAAGCTTTTCAGCTTCAGTTAATGCAAGCCCAGAAGATGCATTCCTTACGATTTCAGCTCTTTCTAATTTAGAAACAGACTCATTCAATCGGATGTTATCTTCTGTTGATTTATTTAAAGATTCTTCAAGCTCATTAACCTGTGTAGATAATTCATCTACTAGATCAACTTTGCCTTCAGGAACTTCAATGTAATGTTCTTTGAACACTGATTGTAGAGAAGTCATGAACTCTTCAGCAATTTCGGTTCTAAGACCGTTACTTACTGCAACTTCATTATCGTCCATCCAGTTAGAAACTACATAGTTAAGGTAAGAATCTACCTTCTCTACAAGCTCTGACTTGATTTCACCAACTTCTTCTTCAAGGTTTTGAACGTACTCAGACTCTAATCTCTCAATTTCTGTAGATACTTTAGATTTTAAAGCAGCTTCAAAAATGATTCCAGCTTTCGCTTGGAATCCGTCTGATAAAGTAGCTTCTTCAGCAACTAATGAATCAAGATCTTCTTGATAGTCAATATGGGAAACGTCTACATTGACATCTTCCTTAGCAACTACCTTAGGACTTTCAACATCAGGTGCATTGATTACTTTATAAACTTGAGCATAGATTTTCTGTGCGCCTTCTTTTTTTGACTTCTTCAACATATCATGAACGCCAGCCATTATAGCAGCTTTAGTCTTGGGCATTTCCATTTCAACAACTTCGTCGTCGTCATCGTCTTCATCCTCATCGGAATCTTCTTTGACTTCTTCTTCGTCATCTTCATCTTCGCCTTCGTCTTTAGCTTCTACGATTTCTTCGTCTTGAACTTGTTCGTCTTCAACGAGCTCCTCGTTTTCAAGCTCTTGCTCTTCTGATACGTCTTCGACTAAGTCATCTTTTTTGATTTCGTCTAACGACATAATTATTCTCCTATTAAGAATTTACAAGTTTAGAGAGGAAATTCTTAAAAGCTTTTATCTCGACATCAGATGAACTAATACCTCGAGCTTCCTTGATTTCAGTCTCAATTTCTTCAATTTCTTGCGGACAAAGAATACCATTATTCCATACCCAATCAACACCTTCCATAACTCCATTAACAAATGCTTCCGGAGCGGAAGGGTCCTGGACTATATCTACGGTGGATAACATAAAGTCATCCTTCACGTACATGGCTCCATTCTTTTGTGCAAGACTTCCCATACCACGACTTGATACACCAAGCTTAACGCCACCTTCAAGTAGACCTTCAACGATCTGTCCCATAGGGGTTTTAAGGATTGATGCTTTTCCTATAACATCGCTGCCCTCAAATCTGAGTTCAGTGATTTTATGTGAAACTTTATCTAAATTAATGGTAGGACCTTCAGGGTGGTTTAACTCCCCAACTGCTCTACCAGTATTTACTTGTTCTGTTACATATTTGTTTACGGCTCTTTCTAGAATTTCTTTTTCATAAATTCTGCCGTTTCTATTTTTCGAATCGGCCTGCATAAACACGCCCTCGATTACTAAATTCTTTTTACCACCAACTTTCTCAGTGATAATATTTAGATCGCTATCATGATATTCTGCTATTAGCTTCATTCTAGCTCTTCTCCCATTAATTTGATGAAATCATTTGCTGATTTAGTGGCTGATTTCTCATCCTTATAGTTACCATCAAGTTTTTCGCCGTTTATATAAACGCCAAATTTGTTACTTTTTTTAGTAACAATGATATCTACATTTTTCTTTTTACCGCCTTTGAGAGCTTTAACTTGCTTTTCTCCAGCAGCTAATTTTACTTTCTCTCTTAGCTCAACAAATGATAGCATTTATTTTATTCCTCTTCTTTTGAAGAATTTCTATTGATAAGGTCAGATGCAATTTCTATTTTTTTAGCATCTAACGCCGCTTGCAACTTATCAGCCATAACACTGTTAAATTGCTTACCGGCTTCTACATTATCGCCGTTTCTTACATTATCAATTAAATTGTCAATACTCATAGTAATATTTCCTCATATATATTTATAATATTTTAGATGTCAAGATCGAGGTCGTCGTCCTCAATTTCACCAGATGCCTTCTCAGCAGCTATTTGTTTTTGTATTTCAGCAATCTCGTCATCAGATTGTCTTAAAATATTCTTTCTAATCCACTCACCAGAAACATATTTACCAACATATTCATCCATTTGACTGAGCATTTCATACCTTTCTCTAATAATTTCAGTTTCTTTTAATTCAGAAAAATAGTTATCTTCAATAAAGTTAAATGCAATATCTTCTTTAAATAGTTTCCAATCATCTTTTGTCATTACTCCTTTAAGGACCAATTGAGTTTTTAATAATTGTAAGAAAATATCACCAAATCTTTTTCTTAATCTATCAACAAACTTTTTAAATTTAACTTCATCTCTAGATATTTCAGTAGCTCTACCTAAATTAAATCCTGATTCTTGTTCTAATCTATTTGCTGGTACATTTAATGATTTATAAAGCTTTTTCTGGAAATATAGAATATCATCTATTTGACCAAGGTTTTCACCGCCCGGCAATGTAGAAATTTCAGTACCTCTACCACCTTCTCTTCGTGGTAGGAAGAAATCTTCCAACATTGACATATGCTTTTTATCATCTTTAATATCACCAGTGCTAGCATCATAAACCAACTTATTTCTATATTGGCCCATAATGTTTTTCAAATATTCTTCAGCTTTACCTTTTGGTAAGTTACCAACATCAATATAGAATATTCTACGTTCTGGTGCTCTACTAATTCTGTATATAACCAAAGAGTCTTCCATCATTCTTAATTGATTTACTGGCTTAATAGCCTTATGTAAGAATGAAAGTATTCTTTTCCTTTGAGGATCTAGCATACCTGATGTACAATAAGCTACAGAATCTGGATGTATTTTCAATCCTTGATTCGTGTCATTCATATTACCATCTTGGAATATAAAATATTCCTGCTGACTCTTAATAATGTCTGCGCCCGTTTTCGGGTCTTTCTCTTTTTCGATCTCTTTAACTTTTCTAAGTTTTGTAGGATCGATATATCTTAATTCTTGTATACCTTTCTTTGGATTATTACCATCAACAATAATGTGATAAGGTAGTCTACCATCAATATACCATTTTCTAAAAATGTCATGTGCATAACTATTAAAGTGCAATAAGTTTACTACGTTTTCAAACTCTTCTTTTATTGCTTTTTTTACTTTATCAGAAGCTTCAACCTCATCTAAAATAATTTCAATAGGTGCAGATTTAGCATCCCCACATATTGATTCATTAACAACATCTTCAATAGCAGCATCGCATTCTGGGTGCGAAGCAATATCACGATACTTCATAATGAGATCAACCTCATTTTTAGCTGTATCGCCATCAAGATCAACATACTGGCCAAAATGACCACTTGTTGATATAACGCCTACACCGTCATCATCTGTGTTTGGAACAAAAGATGGAAGCTCTTTACCGTCCTCTCCCTTTCTTTTAATTTCAAAACCAAAAAACTCTGCCATATAATTTTACCTCAATATTATCAGAGGGGAGACAGTCTCCCCTCATCTAATATTATTTATACCATTAAGAAGTGGTGCCAGATTCCCAGTATTGTACTTGAAGTTCAACTGTAAATTCTTGAATTGTATTTTCAGAATCATAGTTTACATCAATTGCACTAATATTTGTTGGGAAAGTACCTCTAAGATTATAAGTCTTAGTTACTTCTCCTTGCTTATTTAGCTGTTCAATAATCATATCAGCTTGGTAATCTGTAGGATTACTTAAACCAGTATTATTATTGTGCTCGCTAATACCATTCATCCATCTTTCAAAAGCGTTTCTTACCGCGAAATCAGTATCGTTAATTACCGTTACTGTCCATGGTTCAAATGTTCTGTCACCAGCTAACTGTAGTTGTCTGCCCCTGAATAGTACAGGTACAGGTGCTACAACTGATGAAGGCATTTGAGCGCCTTTAATTAAGAAGGAAGATAGTTCAACATCGCCTTGAGCATAAGCAGGGAAGTTACATGTTACTTTGAACATGTTGGCACGAGCGCCACCACCAACTAGCTTGGATTTAAAATCATCTACGCCTAAAATAGCCATTGTTATCTCCTAATTATCCGCCAGCGATTTCAGAAAAATCGACTCCGGTTCTGGTTGCAATAAAGTTAAGAGTAATGAAGTTAATAGATCTTGCTGGCTTGATAAAGATATCTGCAACAAATCTATTAGTATCAATTACTTGTCCTGTGTTATTAGTTTCGTCACAAACTACTAAGAAGTCTGTAACTCCACGTCTACCTTTAACGTCTCTCAAGAATGGCTCAAGCATATTTCTAAATTGAGCTCTTGTAAATTCGTCGTTTAATTCGAAAAGCTGTGCTTTAGAAGCAGTACTAATAGCCTTTTCTAATACGATGAATAATCTTCTTACGTTAATTCTATCAAAAGCACTTGGCTTAGATAGCAATGTTTTATCACCAAATAACATAGTTCCTTGACCTGGGAAAGATACTAAAGGATTAATTCTAGCCTTATATAATGTATCTCTATCAGCTTGCTTAGGATTAATTGCTAATTTAGTTACGCCTCTTAATTGACCTCGGTTAACACCAGCTGGTGAGAACCATGCATCTGCTACTTGATCAGTATTAGCACATAAACCTGCACAAAGACCATTAGCTCCAATCCATCTATAAGTGTCGTTATACTTATCGTATACGTATACTGCAGATGAATCAACTGATGCATATGAAGTTGAATTGATACTGTCTACCCAAGCTTTAACATCGTTAACATTGGTTTTACCAATTGATTCTGATGTAGGTGGTGAAATAAACGCCATACAATCCTTTCTAGATTCACAAACTGAAATAAGTTTGTTAGCAACTACATATGTTGAATCGGTATCATCTGGGTAAGCAAATAATAGATTTACATCAAGAGTTTCAGCATCTGCTAAAACATCTAAACCTGTGCTTATTTCTCCAGTTGTTGGTGCATTAGCATCAACACCGCCGGTTAATGTAGCTGTAATAATTGCGTTATGTGTATCAAAAGCTGTAGTACTTACATCGGCTGCAGCGTCGCCAGCGTCTGTTAATGATGAAGCGTGACCAGACCACCAAACATATTGTGATCCATTGTTAACTACATCTACATAATAGTTCGAAGAACCATCTGATTTTTTACCGTTTGATGCTTGTGATACGAATTGGAAAGTTTCTAATACTGTTCCAGCTGTTCCTGTCCATGCGCCAGTTTTATCTACAACTGCTACATGAAGTTCGTCGCCAGTTTTACTTGCAGCCGCTGCAGTATCTGATGTTCCGGGAGCAGAATCAAATTGACCCTTTAAGCCCCAACCATCAAAAACTGAATCGTCTGAAGAAGCTGGACAAACTTGAACTTCTAATGCGTTACCCAATACTCCTGGGTATTTTGCAACAAAAGTTCCGTCAAATGATAAACCACCATCTTCATAGTGATCTTCATTTTTTACTAAAATTGCTGTTCCATCCGATGCGTTTCGCGCGGCGGCTCCAACAACACGTACTGTTTTAAGCGCATTACCATATTTTAAAAATGATGCTGCAGTTAAAAAGTATTTAAAAGTATTATTATCGGGCGTTCCGAAGATATTAGCTAATTCTGTTTCTGAACCAACCGTAATAGCTTCTAGGACCGGACCCCAATTAAATGCGCCTGCTGTTCCGCCAATACTGGTAGATACTGCAGGTATTACGCCCGTTGCGTCAATTTCTTTGACTTGGACGCCTGGTGATACTTGAAATGCCATTTTTTTGTCCTCTCAAATTTGAGTTAATATTAAGTTTTCATAATACGGTTATATTCAATCAGTATTATTTATAAAATAACAGATTCTAAAGATGACCGCCTTTTACTTCAAACCAAACATTACCTTCGCCATCCCCTTGACCTTCTAATTCTGGCCTTACTCTTCCATCATCTATTACGCCAAATGGAAGCATATCATCTTGGATAGCCTGAAGTTGTTCTTTATATAATAAATTTTTCATATCAATATTGGTAATACCTTGGAAAATATCAGTTGTAGTAAACCAACCAAACATAACTAAATTCATTACTAAATCATCATGGTTTGGTGGTTGAGCCTCAAAAGATGAACCTTTAGCAACAAAGGTGCACATTTCTGATATAGTTTCAGCATCAACAATATCTAATTTCTTTTGTGTTATTAAATCTTTAAATGAAGAGCAACCAATTCTTTTTACTCTTCTAGTCATTGTAGCACCAATAGCATTTGCTTTTACCTGTGATTCTACAAACATATTTTCATATTCTAAATCATAATATAATCCATTACAAACAATCACACCTTGGTCATTTGATTCCACAATAACATATGCGTCATTATATATTTTAGCATATTTGTAACATATATCCGGTAATAACATTGGAGATATGTTATTATCTCTAAATATACAAACTTGTTTAAATGGATTAGTGGAAACATCAATAATAGTAAACGTACTATAGTCTTGACCTCTACCTTTAGATACATCAACGGTCATAACATATTGATGATCTTCCTTAGCCTTTTCATATATGAAAATATTTTCACTAAAAGTCATAGGTCTTTTAGCTTTTAACGCTAGTAATTCATTAGCATCAATTAAAGTATTTCCTCTACCGTGGAAGTTATTTCCAAATTCCTGATCAAATTGTAACTCTGAAGTATTAGCAATAGTTTCAGCTTTCCACTTTTCATCTCTTCCTGGGACATCATGCCAATCAACTCTAAACGATTTATATTCATTTACATTTGTTGTAGCGCCTTCCCATATTTTATGGAATACATTACCAATACCATTAGCCGTTGATGTAATAATAACCTTTGTATCTTTACCAGAAGAAACTACTGGATATGTTGAAGTATAAAATTGAGCATCATTTTCAACAAAAGCAAACTCATCTAAGAACAATAAGTTAATAGACATACCACGAATAGATGAACCACTTGTAGCCGATGCAATAATTTTAGAGTTATTACTAAATTCAATAGCACTTTTATTTAATGATTTACACCCTGGCTGCAAATAAAATGGTAAATTTTCTAGCATAAGAGTTACCCTAGATAGCATTTCTCTTGCTACGGCACCTTTGTTAGCCAATATAGCAATATTCTTTTCAGGGTGAAAACACGCGTACCAAAGTAAATATGCAACTGATGAAATAGATTTACCTGATTGTCTACAAGCTAATACAATAGAAAAACGATTATCATTAAAGTGATGAAACATTTTTTCTTGGTATGGATATAAGTCAAATGAAACTAATCCATCATCAAGAGAAATAACTTTTAAATGCTCACGCGCAAAATGCGCAGGATCCATCATACACTTTTGATATTCAACTATTTCTTCTTTTGTAAATTCAGATTCTATGCCGTCCCGCTTTACATTAGGATTGCCTAAATATCCAAACTCATTCTTTACTTTCGACATCTATTATTTTTTGTTCCTTATTAGCCTTACCTAATAATCTTTGTAATTCTGTAGTACTTCCAACAAATAAATTATTATTAGTGACTTCACGTTTCTTTTGTTCACCTGATAATTCTTTTTTGCTTTTTTGAAGATCCATAAGTTTATCGGTTACATCACCAATATCTTTTATGGCTTTGGATAATACCTCAAAGGCTCTCGGATGCTCTGATTCTCTGGCGAGTTCAGCTAAAATCTCAAGAGATGCTGTACCAGTAGTGATTAATTCTTTATACGTTGCTCTAGAAAATTCATAATCGTCTTTAACTTCAGTTTGATCTTTTGTCAAAGGCTTTGGCCTAGCTTTTTCCGGCAAGTTTTTATTTAATGCATCTTGCATTTTATCTTTTTTGTCCATAATATACCTATGTTATAGTTACGTTAACTGTATAGTTATCATCCTCATCCGCAGTTGACGGTGTAATTGTAAAATCAATGTCTTCTAGATTATTTAAATTAGCAATATCGGAAGTCGTATCAATATTAATTTGTTTAATAATCCCTTGATCGGCAGATGGGCCAAAGAATTTCATTTTCATAGCAAAATCCAATTGATATGTTAAAACTCTTCTTGTTTGGAAATCACCTTCATAATCATCTGCTATATTTACCCCAGTTAAAATTACTGGAACATCTTGCTTATATTGATATCCATCAATTGGTCTAATTGTAATTGTGTACTCAGGTTGGAAATACGGTAATATTTGTTCTACAACCTGTAAGCCATCATCTTGGTTTTTAGCCAAAATGTATAAAGACATATTAATATTATATGCAACTTGCTGTTTTATTGTTTTCTTTTTATTTGAATCAGTTGCATGGTTTTCTAATATAACATTTCTCTTAGCTAATTTTTGTGTTGAATCTAATTCCAATGAAGTTATTTCAAATGCCATTCTTGGAAGCTTAATAGCCATTGAAGCATCAGTGTTTGTATTTTGATCTAGCCTTGCCAAAAACTTTTGCTTAGGACCATAAGCCAATGGAACCTTTACTTGGTTCATAACATTTCCGCTACCATCTTTTCTAATAACGCTAATATTATTGAATAGCGTACCAAAAACCGCTACGGCTTTTCTCATTGTTGCGTGATAAAAATGACTACCAAACATTAATACGTCTCCGATGGATCACCAAATGGATTTGTTTCAGTAAAGTCTAAGAAACCATCAGCTGAAACTTCAAAGTTATAATTTTGAGCATCACCATCATTAGCAAATGATTCTTCATCAGAAACATCATATATTTCTGAAATATAAACTGTTACATTTGTTTCGGCACCAACTAAACCAGTACTATTAGATGCATAAAAGTCTTTAGCGTCTGTTGAACCTGTTACACCAATATTAGATATTGTAATATTAGTATTAGTGTCAGTTATCTTATCAATTGTTTGAATTGTACCAAACACACTAACTGCTGGGTCAGCAGTAATAACTTGAGTAACCCTTTCGCCAAGAACAAATGATTCATTTGCTGCATGTGTAGTTGACATAGCAACTTGATATGTATTTTTAACTTCAGTGATATCAATTGCTTCAACACCAGTATCAAAGTCTTCATCATTATATTCAAATAAGCTGCAACTAAGTTTATAAACTGGTAAATTAGATAATTGATAAAATGGTTGTTCGTGCTCAACAAAAGATATTTCAAAAAACTTATTAGTCATTGGTAAGAATAATAAGTCTCCTTCTGAAGGCCTTACACCATCAATGGTATTATTCCATGTACCAACTAAACTATTCCATTGTCTTCTAGAAATAATAAATGTTGCTTCATCTCTAATTTCTAAACCAAACTTTTGGTATAAATCCCCAGACCCTTCAAATCCATCAGAATTTTCAATATAAGCTTCGATTAAATATGCGTCATCAAATTTAGATGAATGATCTTCACCTAAAATAGTATCACGATTTACTAATGTTCGTGGAATATAGTAGACATCTTGTCCATATATCTTTAAAGATTCAATAATTAAATCTTCATATACAGATTGTTCTGAAGCTACGGCTTGTGAAAAGTATACACTTCGTGGCATTATTTACCCCGTGTAAAAGTCGACTGGTTGTTCCCAATTCAATCTAACTTCTTCGTTTAATTTTTCTATTTCTTCCTTTGCGTCTTCTAAAATTTGTCTTCCGTTGAATGTAACCCCGCCAGGCATTACCATTCCTTCAAACTTAGAAAGGTTTACGCCCCACTGTTGTTTAATTAATGCAGTGGCATATCTTTTTAAGAAATAATCGTTATATACATCAGTATAAGTTGTTGGATCTAGTATTCTATAACATTCAACAATGATATATTCACCAGCCTCTATTTCTTGAGACCAATCCATATCAACTCTCAATTGATTTTTATGTCTTTCAAAATTGATATGCTTATCGTCTGAATCAATAATCATATCTAACATAGATAACCATTGCATTGACATTTCGTAATCTAACAATGAGCCCATATAACCCATTGAATAAATGTCATTTAAATGCATTTGATATCTTACATCAAACATGTTACTTGTTGATCCACCTTCTCTTAGTGGAAAAATTCTAACAACATCAGTTACTAAATCATTAATTGGAATATATCCATTAGTAATATTATCTGCTGTAACTTCATGCTTTAAATAAACTTTTTCAATGGCATCGGCATGATAGTGCTGATAAAACTGTAAAGCTTCATCTATTCTATCTTCTACCTGATCGTCATCTACATTAATTTCAATTACAGGCGCACCTAATGCTCTTAAGCAATAATCAATTAATGTACTTCTACTATTTGGTTTTGCCATTATGTTTACCCTTTATTTTCTAAGTCTTTTATACGACTCTCTAATCTATTTATAATACTTTGTTGCTCTTTCAAAGCTTCTACTAACATTGGAATAGCACCTTCGTAATGAACAGTTTTAATTTCTCCAATATCTTTATCTTCTGAAGTGTTTACCAATTCTGGTGCATGCTCTTCTACTTGTTGCGCTATAAATCCAACCTGATTTTTACCTCTAGTTTCTTTTTTCCAATCAAAGATTACTCCATCTAAACCTAATACTTTATCTAAACAATTTTCTAAAGGTCTAATATTTTCTTTTAACCCACTATCAGAAGCAGTAGCAGTTGAATAAGCTGTAATATTACCATCAGCATGGAAAGACCCATTGTTATAAAATAGAAATTCACCAGAAGCGGTATTTCCAAACATTGAAATATAATCTACATTACTATCTTCTTGTTTGAATCTCATCATGGTTATTCCACCAGTTATGATATGCATTTCATCATTGCCTGGAAAGGTTATTCCAGTATCGCCATCACCATCATGGTAGTATGCGTTTGTTTGTATATAGCCGCTTGTAGAAATATTTTGAGATCCAAAATCTGGAAGTGGTTCAGTCCACCCTGGAACTCCAGTAGATCCGGTTGATAATACTCTACCAGCTGTACCATTTGGATTATAAACATAACCATCTTGCGTAGCGGATAAAGCCTGCCATGTATTAGTATTAGTGTCAGTGGAATTGATAGTAATTGTATTTCCTGATTGAGATACCGAAGATGCTCCGGATGCAGCTATTGTAACGTCTCCACTAACTAATGTACCACCAGTACCACTTTTTACTCTTGTAACAGTATTAGTATCAGTGTTTGTATCCGTAGCACTAATTGTAATAGTGTTACCTGATTGAGACACAGAAGCCGAACCAGATGCAGCTATTGTAACGTCCCCACTAACTAATGTACCACCAGTACCACTTTTTACTCTTGTAACAGTATTGGTATTAGTATCTGTAGAAGATATAGTAAACTTACTGTCATTAGTTCTTGTTACAGATGTTGCACCACTTCCTACAAATTCAATATCGTCTGTAGTGCTTCCATTATGACCAGAACCAGATAATCTAAGTTTTGTAGTACCATCTGGAACAGATACAGAATATTGATTTTGAGTGTTAGTATTAGTATTAGTATCTGTTGCGCTAATAGTAATTGTATTTCCTGATTGAGATACTGATGCAGCCCCTGAAGCAGCTATTGTCACATCACCAGAAACAAATGTACCACCAGTACCACTTTTTACTCTTGTAACAGTATTGGTATCGGTATTTGTATCAGTTGATGATATAGTAATAGTGTTACCTGACTGAGATACTGAAGATGCGCCAGATGCGGCTATTGTCACATCACCAGAAACTAATGTACCACTAGTACCACTTTTTACTCTTGTAACAGTATTAGTATTAGTATCTGTAGAAGATATAGTAATTGTATTTCCTGATTGAGATACTGAAGCCGAACCAGATGCAGCTATTGTCACATCACCAGAAACAAATGTACCACCAGTACCACTTTTTACTCTTGTAACGGTATTAGTATTAGTATCTGTATCTGACCATGGAACATTAACAACTAATTTATTACTACTATCTCTTTGAACCTTATATGTTCTATTAGATGTGGTTGATGAAGTTTGAGCTGATTCGCTGTTTTCTCCATCGATATCAGCTTGTGTTATAACAATATTTGAATTGTGTTTTAGTCTTGAAGATGCATGGGTTGTAAATGCAATACCGTCTCCAGCATCATTCGCTGATTTAATTTCTAAACAAGAATTTGTAATACCGCCAACATTTACTGTATGCCTGATATAAGCCGTATCTGAAAAATCAGTAGTTCCTTCTTTATCAAATGCGGTCCAAAACACACCTAAATTTTGGTTTGTAACAGTAGGATCATCATTAAATTGTAATGACTTATTCATTGACCATTTAGAATCGCTATGGTCCCAAGTTAGTGATGCATCAGCACCATCAATAATTAAACCGGCTCCATCAGCAGCTGCTGAATCTGCAGCTCCATCGGCAACAGTAATTGTTTTATCTGTTATATCTAAATCTGTAACATTATAAGAATCAATGTTTCCAGTTATTGTTAAATTACCAGTTAGTGTTAAATTTGCAAATGTTGGTGAATCTGTTGTTCTTACATGTTGATTCATCATGTGAACTTCAGTTGCACCCTGACCCGTATTAACTGTTGATGCTGTTAGTCCACCATCGATATTCAAAGCACCATCATTTGTTAAGGACATTCTTTTTGTTACGACACCGCTACTTCTAACATAAAACTGCATTGTACCATGAGATGAATCTGTTTCTCCATTGGTCTTTACATCAACTTTACCAAAAATTCTATCAGTTGCATTACCACTTTCTTTAAGCGCCAAAGCAATTGCAGCTGTTTCATTTGTTCCAGTACCAGCTCCATAATGCTTTCTATTTGAAACTAATAACCCTAGAAATTCTCCGTCAACCTCTTCATGAATATGAAGTTTTGCTAGTGGTGCTGTACCAATACCAACTTTCCCGCCAAATTCAGCTAATCTTATTTCGCCATCGTCATCAACTTCAATTGAAGGAACACCTGAGATATCTCCAACTGTAAAAATGGTATCTGATAAATCATTAGTTATAGAAAATAACTGGCCAGCGCTACCTTCAAAACTCAAAGTAGTATTACTACCATCAAATTGAGTTTCTAAAGTAATTGTATCGCTTGAGCTTCCATCAGCACCAACATATGCGATCTTTGGATCACTGCCTGCAGCAGCTCCATCATTTGGTGTTATTAAAATATCTTTATCAGTTAAAGCCATAAATATTTCCCTTAGGTTTTATTATACTATTTATACGTACCTAGATTTAGTTGAGTTATATATTTTATAAATTTCAGCAGCACTTAATTCTCTGCTGTATACTCTTGTATCATAATATGTAGCATTTGCCCCGTAACCTCCGGAATGATAATCTAATCCAATTCTAGCATTTGTGGTACTATTATTAGACACGTTTCCAGTTACTCCAGTTCCCGAGTTTACAAGCACACCATCAAGATATACTTTTAAAGCACCAGTGCTACTATTTCTTGTTGCTGCGATATGGTGCGTACCATCGTTTTCTAGTGTACCACCACCAGTATTAATTATAGTACTATCTGTTCCATCGGAATTAGCTACCCAAAAAGCGCCTCCTTGAGTATGGTATGCACTCATAAGTTTCATACCCTGTCTATAACCGGTGTTGGTACATACTATTGTTTGATGAGGTCCATTTCTTGTCCCTTGATTAAACCAACCCATCATAGTAATATTACCATTTAATGATTGCAAAGTACCACTTACACTGGCATAATCGTTTTCATCAGAAAAATTAAATGATCCATCATTTTGATAATTAAATTGATTTACTGTAATTGTGTTTTTTCCAGTTAAATCAACCAAACTATCTGTTGAAGATCTTGTTTGTGCTGGATTTCCATCAGCGCCAAGTACAACAAATGAAGGTGTTCCAACTTCAAATTGTAAATTATCCATTTTAACAACGCCTCTACCAGTATAATGACCATAGCAATAAATACTTAGATTATGATCCATATTCATATTTGCAGGTACTGTAAATGTATGATATACTCTTTGCCATTTATAAGGAACCGTGTTAAATGCAGTAGATCCTGAAGCTTGTCCAGCATGGAATCCATTGTTGTCGCTGGTATTTCTCATATAAACACCGGCCCTAGCATTTTTATCGATTCTACTGGTCCATTGATCCCAAGAAAGAGAAAATGTATCTCCAACACTTAAACTATAATCATTAAAACTATTTCCTAGTCCAAAGCTATTTGCTTTCCATTGAGCATCTACATCATTCATATAAAACACGGGCTTTTTCTTTTCAAAGTCCCATTTCCAATAACCATGATGAGTTACTTGCCAATTACCACTATTCACACCAGTATTAATATTAGAACCTATTGTTCCACCATCGGCAGAGTTTATAACCAATCTCCCTGGGTGATTATCATTAAATGTAGTATCAGTATTATATTCATGAAATGCCAAATGACTTTTTAAATCATTTTTTGGAAGTCGATGATAAGCCAAATTGGTAGTAGGTTTTCCTTTCCAAGACTTACGATTATCCATATCCCACCAAAATTCTAAGTTAGCATTTGATACATTATTACCTACTATCATGATAATCCAAACCTTCCTTTATAGGCATTATATAATTGGCGCACTTCTTCGGCACTTAAAGTTGATTCATACATTTGTACAATATCCATATAACCATTCCAATTACCACCTCTACTATTAGTGGCTCCAATAAATAAATTATTAGTGTTAGTAGCTGGTATAACTTTATTTGTAGATCCTACACCTCTTTCATCTACTAATTCACCATTTAAATAAGTTTTTACACCGTTTGTAACATTTCCATTAAATGTTACACAATAATTTTGCCATTCATTAGTTCTATAATCTCCAGTATTAGCTGCAGTTTCATTAAAAACTGTATATGAAGAATCGTCAATACCCCATCTAGGTCCGTCAGTTCCATATCCAGTTCCAAAAACAAAACCCTCATCACCGTCCCAGCTACTTCCAGTTTCCCAACCAAAGTTTGGATGATCTACTGATCCAGCATCTTGAAAATAATGCCACCAATTCCAGGTAGCATGAGATCCAAATGGGACAAATACTCCTCCGCTATTACTAATAATATCTACAGGAAAAGAAATATATGCGGTTCTTGCTACGGCGTTAGGATTGGCAAATTTTAAATGATTTGACCCTAAAGTATTATCAATAGAAATAGAACCACCATTGGCAGTATTTACTGTACCAGTTTCGCCGCTTACCATTTCAGTAAATGAAGTACCTGATCCAGGGTAGCACTTAGGATTCAATGCATCAAAATTAAAACAAATTGATGGATGAAGTTTTATTGAATTACCAATCACTCTTCATAATCCTCGCATTGATCATTAGAGCAACTACCATCTTCTAGTAAAGACGGTAAACCACAAGTTGGGCATGTCCATGGACAAACTAAATCTTCCATTATGCAAATCTCCCCTTTAATGAATTATAAACATCTTTAATTTCAGCATCACTTAAAACTCTTTCAAAATACATAAAGCAATTTGTTTTACCACCAAAATTTCCATAACCTCCACTCCAACTTCCCCAAACAACCTGGCCATCTCCATCTGGAGTATCATGACTAGCATTACTAGAATTAGTATGCTCTAAGTCTCCATCAATGTAAAGCTTAGTAGTTTGGTTACCATCTCCTCCAGTATCAGTTGTGGCAAACATATGCCACTCACCATCGCTTGCTCCATAATTTGCAGTACGCGAATAACCATTATCTCCCCCAATATCCGAATGTCTTAAATATCCATGAGATGAGCTTGTGCCACTTGGACTTAAATAAAATGAAGTCCTTGAGGCAAATCCTCCACCATATATATTATTTGCTCTTTGATATGAAGAACCATATTGATATTTAAACCAACATATAAAAGTATAACTATCTACTCTTGTAAGATTAGTTGTACTTGTCCACCCTGGGACTCCACCATTTGTACCAACTTGATTATAACAATAGCTCCCATTATCTTCTACAAATGTCATATTTGTATTAGTACTATCATTAGCTTGTAATTGTAAACTACTAACCAAGCAATTTAGTTTTGTAGATCCCGATCCACTAGCTATTGTAGTACTTCCTGGGTTGGCAATACACTTAGGATTATTTACGTCAAAGTAAAATTTTAATCCCTTTGGTAATTTTGGATTATACGCTACCGTCATACTCAACCTCAAATCTTTCTACATCTTTACGTTCGGCTTGAACAAAGTAGAAATATTCGCAATCAGCTTCAACCTCAATAGTATTATCAATAATATCTTTTACATATAAGTCTGAGGATTTTCCAATTGGAGTAAGTTGAACCGTTATTGAATGTTCATGTACTAGACCAGTCCAATAATCTGGTAATTCAATAATGCCATTAGAAGACCTTCCTCTTACATACACCGCATGCTCAGGTCCCTCTAAAACGCCATGATGTAATCTTTTTCCTTCTTTAGTTGGATGTTCAATATCAAAAGATTTAGTTGTTGCAGCAAATGATCCATTTACTTCAAGTTTATGAGAAGGATCAGTAACACCTATACCAAAATTACCATTATTTTTAAATCTTGCGTATTCAACTGTATCTGTTCCGTTATTACCTTCAAACCTAATTGAACCATGGGCCGTGTCAGCTCTTGATCTAAGTCTTAATGATGTGCTATTATATCTTATGTCTGCATATCCATTTGTAACATCACCTTCCTGTATTCTAATAACAGGATTATCTTTCTTTAAATGAATACAATGGTCTAATCCGGTATCAACTCCAACACCAAGGTTACCATTAAAATAAGAATTGGCTTTAATTACAGCATGAGTATTTGTAATAGGTGTTGCTGCGTTGTTGGCTACAGATCCAGTTTCAAGATTGTCTGAACCTATATAAGTTGCGTTATCAGCAACTACGATTATTCCATGACCACTCGTGCTATTGCCTGCGGCTTTAAGATAAACATAATCACCAATATTCGATTGATAGTGTGAATATATAATATCATGTAACCGATTGCCAGCGGTCCATCCATCAACTTGTCTTTGAAGCATTTCGTTATCATCAGCTACGAATGTTGCGGCCCTAGCTTTACCAGCAACATCAAGCTTTTCTGCAGGAGATGTAGTACCAATACCAAGTTTACTATCTGAAGTAAATCTACTATTAAATACTTGGTTACCACATCTTATATCAATGTGTTCAGCGAAGTTTGTATCGTTTACAAAATCAATTGATTGATGATTAGTGCTATCAATTTGAGCTATTAGTTTAAAAGTACAGTCATTCCAATCACTTCCATCTGCAGTTCTTTCATCTTGTAAAATAAAATTTTGTCTACCCGCTCTAAATATTGCAGCGGTAGCAGTATTGCCATCTGTTGTACCGGTAGCTCCTCCTTCAACATCAAGTTTTGCTGCAGGTTGTGTAGTACCAATTCCAACTCTACCCGTTGTTTCTCTAATAACAAATGGATATGTATCTAATGCATTATCTCTAATTGCAAATCCAGTATTAGTTAAACCAGATATACCAAGGGATAATAACCAATCTCCACTAGATTCTGCTAGTCTAATACCTTTTTTCTCTGGATGTGCTGTAATATCTCTATCATCATATACATGAAGCTTAGCTGTAGGTGAACTAGTTCCAACACCAAAATTCATTCCATCTGCATTAATATAACTATTTGAATTAGCTTCACCATACAGTTTAATTTTTTCTACGCCGGAACTATTATATAATGCAATCAAACCATCGCCAGAACTATCAGCACCTAATTTAAATGCATAATTAGTTCCATCATAGTGAGCAATATATTTTGCATCTCCATTAATTGTTAATATATCTGAAGGTGTTGCTGTTCCGATACCAATTTTATCATTAGTGCCATCAACATAAAACATATTAGGCTGATTGTTTGATTCAATGGTAAAGTCATAATCCTCACCACCATCATTTACTCTTACGCCTGTATTTCCAACTTCAAATCTTTCTACACCTCCGGTAACAACTCTCCACAAATCATTTCCATGGAATCCAAAGTATGTATTTGTATCTCCAATATGTCTAATAATACTTGAGATGTCAATGTCAGCACCTTGGATTTCTGCATTACCAGTAACTGTCAATTTACCATCGCCATTTAAAGTCATTTTATCTTGAGTATAATCAGTATGGCCATTGTCTCTTAATTGCCAATGTAATGAACTACTACCAGCACTAAGATTTCTTAATATCATTCTAGCACTAGCA
>Ga0213861_10000848_pt1 | contig 27456 bp, 8 predicted proteins | sample PICome_4_FD_160110 | JGI IMG/M metagenome (GOLD analysis project Ga0213861, IMG submission 160110) | Coastal seawater microbial communities near Pivers Island, North Carolina, United States - PICO131 | ecosystem: Environmental > Aquatic > Marine > Coastal | place: USA: North Carolina | collected... | reverse complement strand
GACACGCCTGTGTCATTTTCGCCAAAGATACTTTCTATTGTGGCAAAATCTGGTTTGCTCAACACTGGAGCAAAGTATGTATTGAACAATGCATAACCTAATGGGTTATTTGCCAACATACCTGCTGGTGTCTTTAAACTATCATCCCATTCAGGACTAAGGGAGCCGCCATCCCAGTATACACTCATATCCCACATTGACCAGTTTACCAAGTAAGTGTATTCTGTGTATGCCACTGCAGCTTTCTCTGGATCTGTATTCCAATCAGTAGCATAACCACTTGGATCATATAATCCTGCGTCAATTGCTTCTTTCATAGCAAGATGTAGTGCTGTGGTTTTCCAATCGAAACTTGGTTCATTACCAATTCTAATATCTGGATTCATTTCCACTGCGTCTGAACTACCAGGCACTGCACCCGGAATACCAAATGCGTGTATGGTGTGAAATATGTGTTCAAATATTTCTTCTATATCTCTACGCTGTGTTGGAGGATTGTTTCCGTTAATATTCTTATACCATACCATATCCTTTTGAGCAACACTGTCATTGAATGCTTGTAGTCCTGCATAACTTGGTATGCCGGCATCTTCTAACCAGTTAGGTGTATATGTACTTCCGCCGCCATAGCCAACTCTTTGTATTGTAGGTATTCCTGCGTGTTTCGTTCCAGCGTCACCTTTTAGTGTTTTAAGAAAATTGCGTTGATGTGTAGTGTTAATGCCAGCACCGTTAGGATCAGTCATTAATTCAAATGTTCTTGCAGTTTTCTTTGCCCATTCATTTGGTACTGCTAGTTGTCCGCCTACTGCTCCTGCAACAACAAGTTTCAATCCGTTAACAGTTAATGCCCTGTCAAACACTGTACCATTGTTCTCAGCAATTAATGCACCGTTGTTGTATTCTGAGTCTAACGAACTTCCTTCTCCATTAATATTAAGTCCGTCATTGTCTAAGAATATAGTTGTTTGAACACCATCACCTGTTAAACTTTGTGTTATCGCATTTGGATTTGCTACAGGATTACCTGTGCCAAAGTTTGGATCATCAATTCTTACACCATTTAGATATACATTATACACTACATCGTTTTCTAAAGGTTTAGAAAGAGTTATTTGTATTGTACTTCCGTCTAGTGTAATTATTTCATCTTCAAATCCGTCATCGTAACTATCCCAAGTAGTTGCATACCAAGGATCATTATCCCAACCTAGTTTGGCACCAAATTCAAAACTCTTAACTTGTACTCCACCGTAGTCAACACCATCCATTAACTGTGCAAAATCTTTTCCGTATAATCCTGATTGTGCTTCATATAAGAATTGTATGCGTTCTGCAGCATTTAGTAAGTCTAATGATCTGTTGTATGTTATTAATACAGTCGAATCTTTTGCTGGAGCAAAACTAAACTCAATTTGCCCTGTTTTTCTAGTATACCCCTTTGTCGAATCCTCAACATTTTTATATTCGTATTGGCTACTTAATGCTTGTATACCATCTATAGTTACGTTAATTGTATTAGTACTCAACTGTAAAGGCCATTTAGTATTAAATTTAAGTTGGCTGCCTGATGCTACAAACGTTTCTTGTTCTTGTATATCTGCTAGTACAATATCTGTTGTAATCCTATCAAACTTTTGGGCAATTTTTGTTGCTCGAACTTTACCGTTGCCTATTATTACTGATACTACAGGTTGTGTACCTTCTTGTGTTTGTGTTCCTTCAAACTGTATTAACGGTGCTGAGTAATATCCTGTACCTGGATTTGTAATTTCAATCTTTTTAATAACACCGTTACCAATAAACGCTTTTGCTGTTGCGCCTGTTCCGCCGCCACCTACAAATGTTACTAGAGGAGTTTCAGTATATCCTGATCCTCCGTCTTTAATAAGTACTGAATCAATAAAGTATGAAGAATTATCTACCCAATGTCTTGCAGGATAGTCTGATACGTCTGTAAGTACACTTGATAATCTGTCATTCTCCACAATAAAGTCTGATGGTACAATTTTACCAATATTACTATTATACACAGCAGGTAAATCATAATCAGTTATAACCGAACTAGTATTATCTTTACCTTCGTATGCACTTAAATATTCACGTATATTAGTCTTATAAGGTTTAACTTCGTTAACATACTCTTCAAAACTAGGTAAGTTGTCGTTTTGATAATTTGTTTTCTGTACTAAATTACCAACATTATGTTTTGCTTTGATGAAACTTGTTTTGAACGCCCAGTCTACATATGATTGCTCTGAGAATACATATCGTAAACATGCAAAGAATAAATTGTTATATTCTAACTCTAAATTACCTACAAAAATGTTATCTCGTAATGCTGTTAATATTTTGCGTAATGCAATCTTGTTAGTTGAATCAGAGCTAATTGTAGTTACAAATTGCAATGTACCATCTTGCCTACCAATTGTTCTATAGTTAACAGTATAGTCTGGAACGTCAGCATTTAGTGTTTTTTCTAATAGTAACCAACCGCCTGTGCCAACATTTTCAACTTTAACAATATCACCAATTTTATCATCAATTTCATTTAATTCGTATGTTTCTTGTACAAGGTAATCAATTGATGTTAATTGACTAAATCCTGTATCGTACCAGTCAATGTAATTCCAATAATCAGATACATCATACTTTTCTTTTGATGTAATTGTAAATTCTTGTGTTTCTAAATCCCATCCGTAAATAGCCCAATCACCGTCAAGTGTTGAATCAGCACCAACAAGTACACTTAGTGGACGTACTATTAGTGTTAACGAATCTGCATAATTTCTACCGCCGTTAACAACTGTTACAGATGTAATTTGACCTAGTGCATTAATTGTACTTTCTAATTCTAATCCTTCACCCGTTCCAATTGCTGTAATTTTTGGACCTTTTCTTATTCCACCTATTGTTGTGTTGTAAGATGGGTCTGAATAACTATAACCCTTATTAATGATGTTTACTTGTGTTACTATTCCGTTAACAACTACAGGTTCTAGTATTGCAACTTGTGCTTTGGCAGTACCAATAATACTTAACTCAGCATCTGTGTCAACTCGACGATCCCATGTTGCAGAAATTGCACTAGGCTCTGGATCTTTTTCTAATAAAGTAGTAATATTATAATTGTCATCAATTAATTCTTGCTTAATAACTTTATTAATTCTAGTAAATGCTTGACTTACTGCTTCTTCTCTATTTACAAACCAACTTTGTCTTGGTCTATTTAATACGCCATATTTTTGTTTTGCACTCAGAGCTGGATCTGGAACCGGTCTACCGTATGCATCTTGGCCAATAAGACTATCAAACCATTTAAGTTCTAATGTAGACTTAGGCTTACTAGTGTAAAGTCCTTCACTAATAATTTGATATTCGTTGTGTACGTTAATACTCTGATCGTCAATTGTCCAATATCTAAAGTTTACTGCAATATCTTGATTTTCAAGTAACTTGTCGCAATTTCTAATTACTAAACTATTAGTAGTGAGCAAATTAGCAAACTTTAAGTTTTGTGAAACAGGATCTATTATTATTGCCGCAACATCAAATGCTGATTTATTACGGTTTTCAATATTAGGCGTTGTTTTCTTATCTTTAACCCAGTAATAATACTTTGTAGTAAATGTACCAGATATTTTATCATAATCCTGTCTAGTACAGTATGCAGATTCACCGTATTTTGTTTTGCCACTAATGCCTAAACGTATTCCTGCAGGAGTATCTGCTTGTGTGTCCCATTGTGTAGGTGTTAGTGTAGTTTCTACCCATTCATAAATGTCTACTGACGCACCTGGTGCTAATGTATTCCAACTATTTGCACTATAAATTGCATCTCCTTGATACGCATTTAAAAACTTAACTGTACTTAAATCCCACCAAAGTTTTCCAATATTTTTTACACTCCAACTATTATACTGATCAACAGTAACTGCTGTATTTGTTGCTGTTGTGTAAGTTGCTGGATCATAATATGTTTTAAATGATAATTCTTGTTCTGCAAGACCTGATATCTTACCTTGTACTGGATCAATTAAATCTAATGATGTTAGGTATTCATTTGATGACGTATTGTACATAAACGAACCTTTAAATTTATCAAGATTAATTTGATCATTTGGTGTTCTGTGTTCTGTCCAAGTATTAACGCCATCTTTTTCAAACTGTACTACTTTACCAATTGTTCCATCAATATTATCATTTATTAATCCAACATAAATTTTATCATTCTTAACAATAATGTCTCTACCAAAGTCTTTAACATCAAAGTCTCTATAGGATAATTGCTGTCCATATACTAATGCATCTCTAACTCTTTCATATAGATATATTGATCCACTGTCAATAAGTGTTCTACTAAAGTTAGTAAATCCGTTATCGAATACTGTACCATCGTTATCATATGTAGTATCTAATTCTATGTTTCCGTTGGCACTTGATACCGCTAACTGATTGCCGTCGAAACTTAACTGGTATCCGAAGTTTTCAATTGGTTCACTATTCTGTGCAACTAGTGTTTGAATTAATTCGTATCCTGTTTCTTTTTGTGCATAAACAAAAACTTGTCCTTGTCTAGCAGATAAGTATGTTGATCCAGGGGCACCTACTGCAATTAGTTTACCGTCGTCGGCTACGCTAACAGTTTCTCCAAACTCCATTGACGAATTAGGTATTTCTAATATTTGGAATAACTCGTAATGTTCGTCATGATATTTGTAAACAGCAATACGTTTTAAATCTCCGTATGCTGAAATTGAAGCAATAGTTTTCCCGTCATCACTAACATCAAACGATGTGCCAAATGCTGTAACATCATTTTCTAATACAGAATCATCTGCAAACTTATAACCTATTGTATTAGGAATAGCTCCAATAAAGTCAATATGATCTTTAAGTTGTGTCCATTTAGTTGCTGTAAATTCTTCGCCTTGTATATTAGTTAATGCTTTATAAAAATTACCATTATAATATACAACATCATCTATGTAATAAATTACTGAATTATTATATATGCCTCTAAACTTAACGTCTTTTGAAAGTTGCCAATCATAAACTGTACCTGTTTCGCTAGTACCGTTTAGTACTGTATAAATTTTACCAGCACCTTCTTTACTGTTTATTAATAATTTGTATAAGTTGCCAGTTTTGATTATTTTTATTTGCTGGCCTAGTCTTCTACTACTTACTCTGTTAGGTAATATGTATCCATTTACTAAGTCGTATTCACTTGTTGTTGCATTACGTTGATAAACATAAAACACACCTTCATTAGTAAATGAACTTGCTTCGCCTGTACTTACTACAGGAATGTTATAAACTTTTTCCCAGTCATTGTTTGCAACTTCAGGTACTAGTGATAAGCGTTGTGTACCGTTTCTATTTTCTTGAATCCATGTAAAGTATTCTAAATCAAATCCTGATATTACATCACTATTAAATGACGCAAGGTCAGTTGCTCTGTTTCTAGTTGGGATAGGTAAATTTTGTGAGTGTTCAAACACCATTAACTTACCAATTGTATTATCATCAATTGAAGTTCTTAATGATGTTCCAATTACTGGACTTAGTACTTGTTGACTATCAATTTTTCTTATTTGGTATGCTGGTAAACTTTGTGCGCCAGCAGGTCCGTAATCAGCACCTTGTGTAAATGTGCCTGACTGAACTTTGATATAGTATCTTGCATCATTACCATCTCTTTGATAGTAAACAATTTCAGCTCTACCATTAGTACCTTCTACTAAGATATCACCAACTTGTGCCTGGTCTGTTGTGTTTGTTAATACTACATCAACATAGCCGTCCCATACATCAACTATTGTGTGAGTATCATTAATAATTTCACTAGTTAGTCCGCTAAATGTTTCGTCTTGGATTGTACCGTCTGGTCTGACAATTTGATTTAACCAAATACCAAGTTGTGGACTATTGCTTAAGGCACGTTCAGCTACAACTTTATCACTTATTGCTTTGTCTGCTCTAAGTAACCATTTGTTTGATAAGATGTCAATCCTTGCATCAGCAACTGTATTAGCATTACCGTTATAACTTATATTAGTTATGTAATGACTTTGCTTCTGTAATACTTTACCTGTTGTAAGTTGTACAGGTGGAACAGTAAGTAAACTTTGAATACTTGATTTGTACGGTAACGGTGAACTTGCATCACCTATTAAACGTACATCTCTAAGTACAATGCTTGGTGCATAGTCAATAGTTCTTGCATTAGGGTTAATTTTAAAACCAGTTTCAATTGTGTCTAATGATATTTTCCAATATCCGCCCAGTACATCGCTTGTTTCAATTTGTTCGTGTGCAGGTCTTGTAAATTCACCAATTCTAAATGTAGAACTTATTTCTAATGTACCTGTTTCAGTAAATACACCATTTTTGTTATTAGCGTATATTACTAATTTACCTAATTCAAATTTTGTATATACTACTGTTGCGTTACCTGTACTAGTTGTTACTATATCACCTATCTCAGGAACATTTAAAGGATCAAGTATATAAAATATTTCATCTACTTTTGATTGGATTGTATGTACGTTAGATGTAAGCCATTCAGTGTTTACACGAGTTTCTGTGTCAACTATTTCAATATTAATAGTACTGTCAGTATAATCTACTCCGCCTGCAACTAAGTTTACAGCGGTTATTCTGCCATTCGTAACTGTTGCAGTTGCTACAGCACTATTGCCGGTGCCAGTGTCTGTAATTTTTATTACTGGATTAGTATATCCAGTACCTTGTATTGGTGTAGGATTACTAGGGTCTGATAAATCATTTTTAATTGTTAAATTATATATTGTACCGTTATCATCTAGTTCATACTCTAATTCACAACCAAAGCCGACCATCCTATTGTCAAATAATGATCTAACTTTTCTTAAGTTACCGTTAAACTGACCACCTGGAATAGCACTTCCTTGGAATGCCGCACCTTGTATATTATTTGTACCATTAACTAACGTATCTATAGCATATGTTGTGTACAAGTATACTTCTTTAGTTGATTTAACTTTAACATAGTACTTGTTGTATTCTAATCCTGTAACACCTTTATTTTGTACTTCATTAAGTGGTAATGTTTGATCCGAATTATCAAACCCTGATGTTGAAATAGTATTATTAGGAACATCAGTAATTATTATTTGGTCGCCATCTACTAGACCGTGTTCAAGATTTGTCTGTAGTCTAATACCTGTAGTAACATTTGTCACATTAGGAAATTCTGGCGGTACACTTTCAAATTTAATATCAATTATTTCAGATTTATCAATTGGCTCATACGCATGACTTACTTCGTTCCAGTCAAAATATACTTTGTCTCCAGTAACACTACCTTCGTATGCTGTAGCTGGTGCTCTTACAAGTATATGGTCCGTCTCAGTATTAGTTAGTGGATAATCACCTGTTAAAATATTTTTATTTTCACCTACACTAGACCAATTAGCAGGTATTCTTGGACCTGGGTTTGATCTTGCTGTAGCAATATAGATATCTCCAAGATACGTTGTAATATTTCCAACATTATAAATTATAGATTCGTCAAATTCGGCATACTTGTCTAGTAAATATTCTTTAACTTGAGGTGCCGAATCAAATGTATCAAACACAACATTTGATGTCTGTCCTTTAACAATTCTTCTTGCTTTCCACAGACTATTGTTATATTCAACAACAGATGCAAATGGATATGTTATACTTGCATCAAAGTCGTCTTTGAAATTAGATTTTACATTTGATGCTTCAGGAGATGCAATTACAAGGTATTCACCATCTGGGCTCATTGTAATAGATTCGCCAAATTTTGAATTAACACTTGATAGTCCAGAAATTGGTGAAAGCACTTGACTTAAACTTGCACTTGAATCGTCACTAGTATAAACAAACACTTTGCCGTCTTCGTTGTTTGGTGCTCCTACAACAATTACTGTGTTATCATCTGATGCTGTAATTGAACTACCAAATAACGGATTTGTAGAATCTGCTTCTAAAGGATTTATTATTGTTAAGTTATCGTGATAAGACGCAGAATTTTTAAGAACTCCCCATCTACCGTCGCCCATATCATCAACCCAAAGTAGCTCTCTATTGTCAATAGTGTTTTGTGTATACGAATTTGCTTCGGGCAATGATTTTACTCTGTTACTTACAAATTTAGTTAACACGCCTTTGGCGTTAACAATAGGATCATCTAGCGTTATTGTTGTTGCAACGGTTACTGTATTTGTTGCTGAACTAGTAACTTTAAAGAATCCTTCAAATCCTGTTAAATTTGTAATACCAATAATATCGTCTTTTACAAATGAACTTCTTCTATCTAATGATATAGTAGCACTTGTTCCGTTTGCTGTTACACCAGTTACTATAAATCCACTGTCAATATGTTTATAAACATTCCAGCTTTGATCTTCAAAAGTTACCCAAACATATTCGCCTTGATTTAAATCGTCAATAGCAATATTTAAAATATCACTTTTGTCTACAACAGTATATTTTATATCCTCAGTTCTAACATACCCTGCTGTTCTAACTTGTGTTTCGCCTTCTGGTACAAACTTAGTTGGAAACGGAGTATTATTATAGTTAGACGGTTTTAAATATACTTCGCTTTCGGGTATATTATATATTAAGTTGTCTGTTTCTGGCTCTTCTGTTAACTGTATTGGCTGAGGACTTAATTTAAACTTTTCTTCATCTAGTTTAATTTCTAATTCGTCAAAGCCGTCAGCAGCACCGTATTGTCCTAAACGTAATGCCCATTCTTCAAAAAACTCTAAACTTTCTTTGTCTGCTGCTCCAAGTGCATCAAACAATTTAGTAAGTGCATTTTTAGTACCTTTGTCTTGAATATAACCTTGGTAGAATTTATACTGGCTAACATCGTCATTAATTATATTAGCAAGATAGTTTCTCTTTTGATAACCAATTAAATGTTGAGCAACTTCTTGTTGATCAAGATCAAAATTATCAGTATCTAGATCATAAAAGTCTGCAAACTGATCAACTTTGTAATTAATGTTAGTTAGTAATTGCGACTCTGGTTTGGCATCAAGTCTTAACCAGTCATTTTCAGTAAAGTTTTGTGTTCCTGATACTTTTTTGTAAGCACTATAATAAAATTCTTTGTTTTTAACAATGCTTCCAATTTCATAATCTTTGTATTGCTCCCACAAAGTAATTTCAGCACTGTCATATAAAAAGCCCGGTATATTTAAACTTCCGTTCCAGTCTGCTGTTCTATATCCTAAGACTCTAATTCTTTCTTGTCTATATCCTGCTTGACGATCATATATTACATCTTTAAACTCAGTTTCGTTATCTAAAATAACAACGTGTTCTGTCTGCTCAGCTGCTAACTTAATAGCATATATTCCGTCTGCTGTATTCTTAGGTTTAATATTAAATTCATCATCAGTTCTTGATACTGTTAATACATCTTCTTTAAGTTTTGTTCCGTCGGCTTTAAAAATTGAGTATCCAAAGAAATTATTAAATACATCTCCAATTACAGTAAAGTCGCGTTTAAATTTAACGCCGTCTGCCAATGGACTTAATGATATTAAACTTCCTGTGTCCCAGCCTTGTGTTGTCCAGAATAAGAATTCTTTAGCACTTAACTTAAAGTTTTTAATTGATTGCATATCTGCATCAAAGCCTTCAAAGTTAAAACCTAATGTTTCTAAATATCTTTGATACCCTAATAGAAAGTCTACTACTTCTTGACTTGTTCTAAATAGTGTTCCGTAAGGTAAACTTAATATTTCTGATTTCCAGGATGAACGGAAAATTGCTTCGCGGCCACCTTCTTGTGGAAGAGCTGCTAATTTTATAAATTTGCTTCCATCAAATGTTTGTCCACTAGTATGTGCTTCTTTAACTCTGTAGTACAAATCGTTATACTCTACAACTTGTCCTTCTAAGTATTGTTTTGATTCACTCCACTGTACAAATATCTCGCTAACGCCTCCAATACTTACTAGAGGATCGCCATTAATAACATTGTAATCGTAATATTTGAATACAGGATTAGTACTATCATATCCTCTAACTATATAACCCAGAGCACTTCGTTCAATAACAACTCCGCTGTAAGTAATAATATCAGTTGGTGAACTTTGTGAAAGTATTATATTGTAGTTTTCTTGTGGTATAAAAACATTACCTTCATTCAACGGTGTTCTTGAATCCAGTATTAAATTAAATTTAGATTTATCAGTAAACCCGCCTAGTCTAAATGATAATTGATTTGTAAGGTTTGCTAATTTATCTTGATACTCTGTATAATTAGTAAGAACATTACTTGACAAATAGTTTGCAATAAAGTTTACTAGTCCTGCTGTTAACACTCGCACATCAACTGCTTGACTATTATTAGGGAATTTTAATTCACTAAGATTGATTCTTTTTGATGTATCAGAATAAACAATTTGTCCTGCATTATTTCTTATAGTTCTAGATCTATCAAATCCAAGTCCTATAATTTTTGAAGGTTGATTCAAACACCAAGATCTTAATAATGCAAATGGATACTCACTACTTCTGCGCCAGGCTGTTTCTGCAGGTGCTTCGTCACCAAATACAAACGGTGACGCTGTTAAGTTACTAATAAATCCTTGTGCATATCCACTCTCTAATGGGCTTATTAAATTGCCGCCATCGTCGACCGGTAAATGATCAGTTAAGTTTGTTCTCTTGTATTGTTCCTTAATTACAATAGGCTTATTAGGTTGTCTAATTACACCATTTTGTATATCTTCCCATAGGAATAAATTATCTTTAGTGTATGGTGCAGGACCATATACAGCTTCCCACCAACTTGGCTGTTTAAAGAATCCTTGCATTTCCCAAGGATGTGTATGTGGACGATCTGTATCATATGCATCTTTGTAAACAGCTCTCCAATATCCTGCTAATTTCTTGCCACTTGGGGATGTCATAAAACTATAATTGTAAGTAAACGGGTTACCTCTTACATAACCTGTATTTTCAGTATAGTCTACATCACCTACTGAAGCAAGCCAACTTGCAAAATCACTAATTAATGCATTATCAATATCTTTTTTGTATACGCCTGTATTTCTATCTTCCCCACCAATAAAATCATGTATATTAACAACATTTGAATCGTAGGATATTTTAATGTTATTGTATATTCTTTTTTCTAATTCTAATATTAGATCATCTCTATAATCATTAAATGCTAAAATCTTAGAACCATCATGTCCTTGAATAACTTTTCTAGTAGTAATGTAAGTACTATCATCAAAAATCTGAGGGACAAACTTGGGATATAATCCTAGTTTGGTTGGTGTTGGTGGAATAAACGAACCGTCTGTTGTTTCATATTCAAAAATATCAATTATGTCGCCGTTTGTTGTAGGCTTACTTATTACACAAAACCCTTCATTGTTAAATGTATAATCGTTTCCGTAAATAAGTTGTTCACCATTAATATAAACTGTTACTGCTTTTACGCTTAGTTCATTATTATTATGTGTTTGTGAAAGTGCATAAAACTGATTATTTGTATCAAAGACAGTATATGTAATTTTCTTTTCACCGCCCGACGGTGCCATATCACTAAAGTAAAACGGCATGTCTATACTTCTATTTTGGCCTAGTTCTTTAAGTATAACATCAACGTGACCTTTTACAGTTCCGTCATATCCTGTTGTTAAACTAGTTTGTAAAAATGTTCTTTTAAACTTTGCATACTCGCGTCTATTAAATTCAAGAGCTTTAATAATGTTTGTATCTTTGTCTGTTAAATGATATAACGATAAATTAATTGGACCAGTGTGTTGTACAAACTTTTTACCATATAATGCAATATTACCTAAATCTCTAAGATTACTATTACCAGGATATACACCACTAAAGTTATTAATTTCTTCAACTACTGTACTAATATGATCATTAACTTCACCTAGTGTAAATGTTTCAATATTATCGTTACTAGGATTTCTTTCAAAGTTTGCTGGTACTTCATACAATCCATTGTTATTTTTAAGTGTATGGGATTTAGTTTTAATTAAAACAATATCATTTTCATTTAATTCTGATGTAAATATAATTTTTGCATCATGGTTTGTTCTATCAATAGTGTAATCAGTATTTTCAAATTTAAGTGAATTGTTAACAAAGACTTTTACTATTAGATCAGTTAGCTCGGCACTTCGATCATATGTATCAATAACAAATTCGGTTTGGTTATCTAAACTAGTATACTGTCTCAATACATATTGACTACTAGACATTGGTGCTTTAATCCAAGCATTTACATAATCAAATGTATCAATGTTTTTAAATTTTTGTAAACTATACGTATCAGTTTTATTAGTAATAACGTCAGTACTAATTACTGTAGGTGTATATGTAAATGTATCTGATAATAAATTAAAATCAAAAACAATATCACCTACATTAGAAATACTTCTATAACTTAACGGAAAGCCTAGTTCAGAATCATTAGATCCTGTACCTACTTTATACGAAAATACTTTGTTACCTTCAAACGTTGTATTAGGATAGTATTCTGAATCGCCTATACTGTATCCAGACTCGTCAAATAAGTCAAATAACGGTTGCTGGTTAACGTCAGTTTTTTCTTGTGTAACATTCCAAGTTGAACCGTTAAAGTAAAACATTTTACCTTTATTTTCAACACCATTTAATACTAGTACTGTTTCGTTAGTAGTCGGTGAAGAGTCTGTTTCTTCTATCAAAGATATTTGACGTCTGCCTTTGTGTTTGATAAATGAAACTTTAAATATTTTTCCAGACTGACGTATGTCTTCTTCTGCTGTAAATAGTACACGCATACCATTAACAAGTTTTACTCCGTCAACTGTATATCCTATTGCACCTTCAATAGTAGAAAATATATCTTTAGTAAATGTATCAACTAAATCTACATTAGTTTTACTTTGTGATCCAAATTGGAAAAGTTTTAATCCTGAATTAAATTCAATAATAGGTCTTGATGCTCTTGCACTTTGGTCAACTGATATGCCTTGATTATTATAGGCTGCAGATTTTTCGATTACATCTCTATGGAACCATCTATTGTGTCTTGACCAAGGACTTCTTTCAGGAGAAGCACGATTAATAACAATATAATCTTTAGTATTTGTATAACCACTAGCATTGTCAAATGGCAATCTATCAAATGAATTTGTATCAAACGGTATTGATAAGTCTGTTACATAACTACTAGTAACTTCTAAGTCAGTTTCACTAACTAACTTAATTTTATCACCTACTCCTTCAACATACCATTCGCCTTCTGCATATTTTGCAGGAGTTACATTTCCTAAAAATTCAACTTTCATACCATTTGATAATGAAAGTCCTTTTACTGTAGTATAATTCTTTTTACCAATAATTTCGTTTTCAACATTAAGGTCTGTATTTTCGTCAATGTCTTTAATTTTAATTAAGCCGCCATTATTAATATCATTGTTTGCAACGTAATATAATAGTTCAGGTGCACCCGGAGCCACTGTAAATGTAATAGAACCTTTTTCTACATTTTGTGCCGAAACGCCGTCATCATAATTAAACTCTGGATCTAATGTTTTTTTAGTTTTTATTGTAAACGGAAATCCTTCTGAATTAATTTCAAAAGTATAAGTCTGTCCTCTATATAAAGTTAAACTTGGTAATTGTGTTTGTCCGTCTGGTGAAAATATGTAAGCAAGGTTGTCTGCATTGTTAAACAGCTCAACAGTGTATGTACTTTCTACACCTCGTGACTGACCTGCAATGCTAATAATTTGCGGACCGTTTGGTAACCAATAATACTCACGAAAGTTAACAACTTTATCTAAGTCTATATTTGGATTCCACGCATAATATTCTTGTGCGTTAAGACTGTCTTGATTTTGTGAATTACCGCCAAAGTTTGCTATTTGATTAATATAATCAATATAATCTTTTCTAAACGTATAATTACCTAGATCGTTTTTAATTACTAGTGAAGGTTCTAATTGATAGTTTTTCCTATCATTAGAAATTTCATTAATATACGAATCGTCTGCTACATATGCTTTTGATTCTTTTCTTCCAATAAAACCATTTAGTTTTTCTGCAACACCCGGTTGCACCATTTGGTCTAATGTACTTTCAAGAAACTTTTGATTAGTTTGTGTTCTAAAATATTTTGGAAGTAATGCAACGCTCTTTTGGTTGCCTTTACCATTATTTGGTAATGGAAATTCTTTCTGGTCATTATCATATGCCATTAGTAACCTGAGCCTCCGTTACTTGAATTGCTTGAGCTACTAGAGCTACTTGACGAACTACTTGAACTACTCGAACTACTTGCCACTTGGCTTACAGTATTGTTTTTAACTTCTGTCACTACCGCTCCTGTTGCTTTAAGTTTTGAAGCAGTTACTGCTGATATAATTTCAACATCTGCTACTGTTGCTCCGTTAATAAAAATTTCATCAGCTTCTGCTTTTATTTCAAATAAACTACCAAATGCTGAGTTTGTTTTATTAGGAACAATAACAATTGACGAAATATCTGGTGATAATTCGTTCATAATATATGTGCTTAGTTCTGAGAAGTAAAAAGTTTCTCCAAAGTCCCAATTTTCAAGTGCAAAGAATCTGTTTACAGCTGATATAACATTTGCTTTTACTTCGTTATCGTTAACAACTCTATCAGCATTTTTTACTATCTTAAATGTTGCTTGTAAATCAGTGTTAGATGCTGTACCAAATAATGGTTTATATTTTACTGGGTGATAAATTACATCGTCACTAATTGATTTAATTTTGTTTATTTCACTACCATAGTTGGTATATAAACTATCTGAAGTAGGTGTTACTGGAGCAACTGGTATTGCACCCTGTAACCACTGTCTATATAAAGTATCATACGATCTAGTTAAAACGTAAACATCAATAATGTTACTACTGCTTGGATCTATTCTGTTACTTTCATCAGCGGCATGTTCGTATTGGAAGATAATGTTATCTCTACCACTAAATGCTCTATAGTCAACTGTAAGTGTTAATGTTTCTGCTTCTTCATTGTATACTTTAAATAAGTCCACATCAACAATATAAAATATTGTGCCGTCAGTGAACGACGACAGTCCTGCTGTAGTAATATCTGACTCTGTTGCAACAACTTTTTTATCAGATGTTCTCCAAGATACAAATCTAAAGTCATCAATGCCATCATAGTTTGTATATTTTTCTTGCATTACATATTGATCTTTTAAATCAGGAGGTGTACCAACAAACTGTGTAAACATATCTGGGTCGTCAACTACTCCGTCATCGTCAGAGTCAAAAAAGCCTACTTGTATTTTTTTGCTGTCAACATAGCCTTCTGCATCTCTATATTCTTGTAATATTTCCCAATCAAACGGAACTGTAAATGGCTGCGTTGATCCTGGTTGTGTGTTAATAGACATAATTCTAACTTTGTCTTTAACAATTTTATTTGTTTGAGGATCATATACTTTATCACTACTGTCAAAATAAAATCTAATTTCTTTGTCACTTTCGAAGACGTATCTCTGACCGTGTGTTGTAATTGTATATGTTTCTCCGTCAGTATTAAATAATAGTATCCAACTGTTGTCTAGTTGTTGATTACTGGTGTCTCCAGTCTTGCCCATTCCAAACGCTGATGTTTTATCTAAATTGCTTTCAGTAATTAAACGCCATAAATTTTCGCTAGTACTGTAACGTAATCCAAATGTTTTATATTGGAATACTTGGTCAATAATTTGTGTTTGTAAATCATTATCTAATAATGTTGCAAACTTTGGTATAATTCTTTCAATAATTGGATATGCTTCTGTGCCTGCTGGAGCTGCAGGAATTACATCGTTGAATACAATAGGTCCTCTGCCGTCGGCATAATTTTCTTTACCATTACCATTTATAGCAGTAACCTTAGTCCATTTATATTTTGTTGCTCCTGTATGTAAAGGTTTACCAACTTCATCTAACATTAATGTGCCGTCTGGCATAAAATGATAACCTTCTGGAGCAATAAATTTAACCATTGCACCTGGTTGTACAAATTTTAGTGTGCTACCAGTAAATGTCGAAACTGTATATTTTACATTTTGCAAGTCCATTAAGTAACCTGTAGAAATATTTTGATCTTTAGTTACTTGTACAAACTGTGCATTTAGATCTGTAACTGTTTGTACTGGAAATTTACTATAGTAAAAATTTCTAAGTTTAGCATCTAAAAGTAACGGTTCAATAATAGAACTAATAATCCCTTGAATATCGTTTCTTGTTGTAAATGTAAAATTAACTTTACTATCTAAGTACTGTGTATATACAGCACCGTCTTTACCATATAGGTTAGTTTTAGAATATTTGCCTGTAGCATCTAGTAGATCAAAATATCTTGATATGCCGCTAGATGTTCTATTAACTGCTTTTACTTTAACTATTTCTTGACTTACAGCCAACGGAGCAACATTATAATCTTCTCCAGTAATCATTCTATTTTGTGTATAGTATGTTGAAGGAGCATTTGATTTAATGCTTTCGTTGCTTTCGCTTTCTGCTGAATTGTCAACTGTGTATTTTAATTCATATTCAATACTTAAAACTTCTTGTGTTCCTGTTTTACTAACATACGGAACAGTAATGTTTATATTAGTCATTTCGTCTGGGCTAATTACAAAACTTCTATTATCACTTGCTCTGTAATAAACTTTAAAACTGCCTTTAGGCAATGTGCCAAAAACGCCATCACTAAAGATTAAACTAATTCTATCTTGTACTCTTGTTAAAACACTATAAACATTTCTAATATTTTTACTTAAACTGTTATAAACAATATTGTTACCTTCAACTGAATTTACTTTGCTCCATAACTCAGTTTCGTTACCGGTTGTGTCTAATTTATAAAGCCATACGTCACTATTGTTTACATTAATAGCATCTAAGTTTACTGTTTGGTTAGTACTTGGTGTACTAATTGAAAAAGTTCCTTGGTCTAAAGAACCTTGTCTAAAGTGTGAAAAGAATCCTGTATTGTTACTACCAGCACCTTGTCCGTCATCTTGATATATAAACGCAAAGTTGTTTCCTGGCAACGGTGCTTCTTCTAGTATTGCATTACTTTCAATATTAGTTGAAACAATTTCAAATGTAGTTCCTCTACCGCTAATATTTTTTGTAAAGCCAAAGTTAGGAACATCAGTGTTAAGAGCATTAAATCTATATTGCTCTGCACTTATCCCATTTACTGTATCTTTTTTAACTGGTCGTCCTACAACTCCGTTAGCAGGTAATGCTGAATTTAAAACTTTAATAAACTGTTCATACCAGTCTTGATTTGAAACATCGTTCCATACAATAGTTTGGCCTGCTAAGTTATTACCATTAGAATCTATAATGTCTTCTGTAGTAGTAATACTTTCCATTTTAAGAAGACCATTAGCTGATTGGTTACGTTTAGGATTATAAGATAACAATCTTGCTAAACGTATAACACTTTCTCTACGTTCTGCTAGTTCTAAAAAATTCTCTCTTGCATTAAGGTCTGCACGGAATGCGAGGTTTTGTCCTAAGTAAGCAATTAAGTCAATTAGGGCAAGGTATTCACTACTTTCAATATAGTCGTTGAAATCCTCAGGATAATTTTTCCTAAGGTAATTAATCATTGTACGTCTTAAATTGTCAAAGTCGTAACTCTGAAAATCAGCATTTTTGAAAGACTGGTAGACACGTTTCCAGTCCTCTGCAATTAATAATCTGTTTTGTCTATCTGTTGACGACATTGGTTTTCCTCGCTATAGTGTATTTATTACAAATAGATAAGTGCGTATATTATTTCTGTTATGTAAGACCATTATCCTCATCAAATTTAAACTGTAATTTTTCAGATATATTATACGGCAAATACGTAAGTTCGCATTCAATTTGTAGTCCGCTTTCGTAAGGAACTACGTCTATTGCTGATACCGAAACCCTTGGGTCAAAGTTAACAATTTCTGTAACATTTTTTACTATTGCAGATTTTAAATTTTCTGTAAGTGGTTCAAAAAGTACGTCCCATATAATAGTACCAAATTCTGGATTTTCTAATTTTTCTCCTTGACGGATATGAAAATGGTTGATAAGATCTTGTTTAATAAGTGCAATATCATATAGTGTATTCGTAGAATTTTCTGGGTTAACCGTAGATATACCTCTATAAGCTCTGCTTTCTACTACCGCGCGAGGCTTTTTGTTAGTGCTAACTTCTACTGTTTTATATAATGATTTCTCTTTTGTGCTCATGTCTATATTTACCTACTTATTGTGGACCTGAAATTGGCTGATCTACACCCTTTCCTGCTTCAATGTTTGTTCCTGCTGGTTCTGTAGTTAATGATGCTTTTGGTGTAAGTTCACCGTTAACTAGTTTACTGTAAAACCCTTTACCTATGCCAATACGTCTACTTGTTTCTGCACCGCCTTGATTAGCATACCCAACTGCTTTTCTAAATGATTCGCCTAAAGCAGAAAAACTAGATTCAGCTGGGCTAATACCTTTACTTGCAATATAAGCGACAGCAATTTTAGTTGCAAAAATTGGGTCATTAACTAAGTCAGGATTTTCTACAATCTCAGGAGTACCTGCCTTTGCACCGTATGTTTCGTAGTTTCCTTTAAAAGTTAACTGTATTAAACCTCGACCTCTATATTTGTAGCCTTCGTTTTGTGCATTTCCATAACGTCCGCCATATAATGTATTACCTATTGCGGCTGGACCTGCATTTGCAAGTTCTTGAGCAAACGCATCAGTTTTAACACGACTTGGATATACTTGACGCAGACGTCTAGCACTGTAGTTTAAATTTTCGCTTCGTGGTTTAAATCCGCATTCTGCTTGAGGTTGTGCCATAGCCATTGCAAGATATTCTGCATTTCCTGCTGTTACCCCTTCAGGATTATTGTCTGGGTTTGCACTATTCAAACATGTAGCAGGATCAAGCCCAAGTTTTGTTATTAATTCATTTAAGAAAAATTGCTGAAGATCAGTTACTGGTACAGGTTTAGCAGGTTGATCTCCAACTGGTCCTACTTCTCCTGGAACAACTGTTTGTGCGCCATCAACGTTTGCTCGTTGTCTGTATTCGCCGCTTACTGGTTGTTCATCTCTTGCATCGTTAACTAACGGAGTTGTTTCTCTTAATGTAGGACTTGGTGAAGTTATTGGATTAGTTTTACTCGGAGTAAAAACTAGTGGGTCTAAACTTTCATGACCTAACCATGGTTCGTGTTGTGGGACTCTAACAGGGAATAAAGCAGGTGCTGCTACTAATGCTTGAGATGCTTCTGTTGCTTCTGCCGCAGAAGTTGCTTCTGGGCCACCGTTAGTTTGACCATTCATGTGTATTTCTGTCGCTGTCTCAACATGATTGCCACCACTTAATATTTGTGTGTCGCCTTCGGCTGTAAAATAATTGTATCCCGGTGTATTAAGATCTAAGTTTGCTTGTTTATCTTTTCTATCACCCACAGTAAGAATATCAAGTGTTGCCTTACTTGTTATAGAGTGAGCGTCAGTAACAATTAAGTCTCCTGATCCACCAACAAATAATTTTTGATTTGCACCAACAAACTGATCTAAATCTGCACCAACATCAATTTTACTGTTAACTCCAATTTTTACATCACTGTTTACAGCCGCTGTCATTTTATAATCTCTACCAGCATTTATATTAACATCTCTACTTGCTGACATATTGATATCTCTATCTGCACTTATGTTTAAATCAACTGAAGTTCTAATAGATATACTATCGTCTGCAAAAATATCAATTTTACCATTGGACGACATTTCAATCCACGAACTTCCTCTAGCATTACCTATGTAGATTAAATCTTCTGAATTGTGTAATAGTATTTGATGACCTGTTCTTGTACGAAGTCTTACAGACTCATTAAATGGTATTGTGGGCAATCCGTCTGTTTCGTCTTGTAAAACATCAGCATATTGCGAAGGACCTTGCCCTGCAAAACTTTTTCTTAAAAGTTTGTCGTCGCCATCATCAAACACTAATGATGTTCCGCCGAGTCTTGCTGAATGAATATTAGCTCTTGCACCATATACACCTTGCGGTGATTTAGGTGCGCCATCTCTTTTATCTAATGGACCTGGAGTTGATATACCAAATACCATACTAGGAACTTCACGCCTAGCACTTGCACTTGATATGCCTCGTATTTCGTCACGGAGTAATCCTTGAGCTCCAAGGGTTATTTCAAAGTCTTTATTAACAGGCTTTAAATATGTGCTAGGAACATTACCCGATACTACGCCAGAAACGGCTTTATTAAATTCACCAACTGGAAGTTTTTGATTAATGTCTTCGTTGTTAAATTTTGATCCTGGTCTAGATTCAGGAAGTGTAAAGTTCATATACATGTCTTGTACACAACCTATCCAATAACCGTTACTGATATTGCCTTCAACAAATATTACTATAACTTTAGTACCAACATCGGGAGGTACAGCCCAAAATCCAGATACTTGTTGTGTGTTTTGATATGTATCGTTTTTGTTATTTCCGTTAAGGGGAGTACTATTATAAAAAGGTGACATATACGAAACTGTAACAACTTGACCTGTACGCTCTGGCTGGTTACCAGAAGAAGAATTTTTTAATAGTTCAACTTGTAATGATCCCATAAATTTAGTATCAAGATGACTTACAACAATCGCTTCATAAGGACCTGGGTTAATAGGTGCCTTAGGTAGTACTGATCTTCTTTCTTGTGCCATATCCTATTGCGCCCCTATCTTGTTAGATCCTTCGTTACTTAACGATGTTTCGGCACTGCCTTCTTTAATTACTGTTTCAGAATTTGGTGTTCCTAATGTTTTAGTATCATTTTCTTGGTTAGCTATTCGAATTGCTTTTAATGTTTGTTTAAATTGTCCACTATTAATTATATTTGATACTTGAAAAACTCTATACAGCCCACTAAATGCTTTTACTGGTTGAGTATCGCTTGGAAATTCCATGCCGCCATCGTCTTTGTAATCAATTGGCGTTCTAAAATTTAAGTTCATTAATACTTCGTGTTGCTCGTGTGACGGAGTATTGTCAATAGTAAGTGATTTTTTAAATAGTGGGTTAGGTAAAGCTGAATAGTTTCCTTGACCACTATCTGCCATAAAAAATGGATCTCCCATAATTTCCATTTCAATGTTTATCAAGTCAACATTTGAGTTTACTAGTGCTTCGTGGAAGTCTCTTGCTATCCTAACGGCTGTGGTATTAGATCCTCTACCACCGCCTGAAAATCCGCTGTCTTGATTATCAGATTGTCTTGATTGTGATGACCCAGTGTCACTTGATACTTCTCCAACACCGTCGGCTGTTTTAACTTTTACTGAATCATTTGGCTTAGCAGAATCTACAGTAGATAACTTTTCAGCAGCTGAGCCTTCGCCGATATCTGGAGATATTGATTTGTAATATGCATTATTAAGTGTAATGTCAAAGTTTAATATATCTTTGTTTAACCCAGAATAGATGTAATTATATTCTTTAACAACTCTTTTGGTTTTTGCCTTTATTCCCGTAGCAGGTGCATTTGTAGCCTTAAAAATAGAAGCATCAACAAAGTATGGATATATTCTATATACATATAACTTAGGATTTTCTCCAGTTGATGTTACTGTATCAGCATCTTCGTTTACGAACACTTGAGTGTCGATTCTAAACCACGGTATATCACCTTCAGAAGTTTCTTTAGTAAATGCAGCTATTGCTTTACCGTAGTCACTTACTAAAATTAGTTCTTCTATTATTCTTTCAATTGACACACCTTTAGCAAAGGTAAAAGTTTTAAACTTGTTGCTGATCGAAAGTTTGTCGCTTCTATAAACTTTTTTATCTTTATCGTGTGTAAATTTAGATAGTCCAAACGGAACATCTCCTTGATCAATGAAACTTCCTGTTATTTTGGCTTTTCCAATATCGTTTGCATTGTCAATTGATTCTGCTTGCTTTTTAACAGCCTCTTCTGTTGCTGTTTGTTTTTTGCCAGCTGATATCGCTAATATTCTTTCTCTAAATTCTTCAAAGTTAGCAGGTACTTTATCTTCGGAACCACTAATACTTTCGTATAGCTTTTGCATATATTCTTCTTCTGTAGCAGTAGCACCGTCCCCATTAGTTGTAAGTGTTGATAACTCTTTTGGAAATAGAAATACATATTGATCCGGTGATTTAATTTGTTTTTTATCTTTTTGAGTTAACAATCGTTCGTTAAGAACTGTTGACAAACTTTGTGCTCCTGTCTGTAGCAATGTTAACATATTATCACCTGTTAATACTACATCAGTTTTAACAGTTTGTATTTCGTCTGATAATGCAGTTTCATTCCATGCTACAGCCCTAACAGCATAATGGCTTCCGCCCTGGTCAACTGTTAAAGATGAATTAATTAACTTAATTGGAAAATGTCTTACTTCGTTTGTTGGTATAACATTACCATCGTCGTCGTATCCTACAAATCTAATACTTAATAAAAAAGGAGCTCTGTTGTATGAAGAATCATTACCGTTTGCTTGCTTTACAGCAGCCTGAAGCGTTTGATAAAATAAACCCATGCTGTAAGGTTCAGTAATATCAAAGCTGATCATCGTAGCATTAGTAGTACGTGTTCTTGACGTAGGCATCATAATTGTTGAAATATCAATATTATCAATAAAATATTCAAGTTGCTTACTACCAGTTTCGTATGCTGTTAGCACTTTTTTAGCACCTGATCCACCGCCGGACTGTAATATAATTGCACTACCTGAGCCGGTTATTCTATATGTTAAGTCTGGATTATTAATTTCAAAAGGACTTAATGCCGACAATGTTATAATAGTATTAGAACTAGAATATTTTTCTAATACGTTAGGTAGTGGCAAGCCGCCAAGCATTTTTTTAAAAAAGTCTTCAGCATTTTGATTGCCGGAAGATTCGTTAGTTTCCTGTGTTGGCTTTTCTGTTGATTCTTCTGCAGGGGGTGTGCCGCTACTAACTTCTATGTTTCCGCCATTGTCAGCCAATTTATACTCCTAAAAGTCTTTTTAATTTTGAATCTTGTGGAAGATAAATTTCAGTACCTGCAATCATGTCATAGATTGGATCTTTAATTACATCCATATTACGTTGTGCAAAAACCCACCATAATTTACTGTCACCGTAAACGTCATATGCTAATAAGTCTGGTCTATGTGTATATTGAGGTTGTATAGTATATAACACATCATCCGACTCTTTTGGAACAGGTCTGATTTTTAAAATCCCTAGGTATTCTTGACCTTCAATTTTAGTATTGTGCCAAGGACTGCTTGTTGTGTAAGTTGCCATTAAATATACCCGCTATCGTTTCCAATATATCCGCCATTGATAAATGACTTCATACTAAATTGTTGTGTTTTGCTACGTGAGTAAATTGGTGATAATGTAATTGCTACCTGACTTTGTGTTGGTACAAAAGAATAAGTTTCATTACCTTCTGGAAAATCTGTTTTTAAGTAATCAACATCAGCAGGCATATCAACTGTAAAGTTTTTAATAATACATGAAACATTGTTAAACACAAAATCACCGTAACCATTTAGTTTAACAACGGGTGGTGGATTACCTGCATTATCTCCTGCTCCATAAAACATTTTAGTTACAGTTCTTAGATAATGTACAGCGGCACACCAGTAACGTGCTTCTTGTGCATTTTGTACAAAAAAGTCACCTGTGATAACCATGTCATCCACTTGTGATGCTTGATAGTTATAAAACGGATAATTAGTATGTATAGGCTGCAATGCATTATAGTTTGCACTATGACTCATTAGTATTGTAGGAGTATAAGGAAAACATAAGCCTCCAGTTTTCTTTAAAGGAGCAAAAGCATCACTATCTATGATCGACGGAATACTTAATTTGACACGCCAATCGTTACCTTCATCTTCTTTAATACTCGCTGTTGCAAACTCAGCTTTTAACGGATCACTACTAGGTCCTTTACGTAATAACTTTCCAAGACCCGTTGAATCGGCAATATCCTCGAGGGCGCCTTTACCAGCGTCAACGAGCGAGTTTCCTGTTTTGGATAAGTCTTTAACAAAACTTGATCCGGCTTTTTGTAAATGTGAGCCAATCGACATATTACTCTCCTATATAAAGTATTTAGTTGACTTTATTAACAGAGTAGTTTATAATAGATACTAACAACTGGAGAAATCATGAGAAAAGTAAATTACTTAAACAATAAAGATATTTTAAAAGAAATACACAAGTCTAAATCAAAATTTAGCAGTTTTACCGATGATTCATACGCTCAATACGACATTATACTTCCGTCTATTGAAAAAATTAACATTAGAACTATTGCTGAAGCAAAACGCAATAAAGCCAAGCGATTGCAAGTAGAAGCATTTGATGCTGCTAAGTTAGCAGGTATAAAGTGTAAACAAGCAGAGTTCGAGGTTGACTATAGAAAAATTACCAAATATGAGCTAATTTTTAGAATTATGACTTTTGACCATATACCAGAAGAGTTAGGTCGAAAGAAGAATCCAAAAACTATTGCTGATACTAAAGTAAAACTAAACTTTCCTCCGTATGTTCATTACAAGTTTAACGACAAAGATGAACTAGAAATGGTAGGAAAAAGCCATTGGGTTGGCGGTATGAGTAACGGATACTTTTCTAAAGATCATACTCAAGTTACAGAAAAACTTGCTCGCATGTGGATGAAACTTGTAGACCGATATGCTACTAGAGGTAATGTAAGAGGATACACATACAACGACGAAATGAAGGGGCAAGCAATATTACAATTATCGCAGATAGGACTACAATTCGATGAATCTAAAAGTAATAATCCTTTTGCTTACTATACCGCTGCTGTTACTAATTCATTTGTACGTGTCATCAATATCGAAAAGCGTAACCAAAATATTAGAGATGATATTTTAGAAATGAACAACATGAATCCTAGTTATACAAGACAACACGCAGGCGACTGGGAAGCACAGCAAAAAAGAGAAATGGAAAAAAATCAGGCCAAATAAGGGCTTGACATTCCTCTACATTTACGCTATAATATTAACTAAGATTAAAGGACTTTATTTTGTTTAAAAAAGCTGCTGTCTTTACAGACATACATTTTGGACTAAAGAGTAACAGTCGCTTGCACAATGAAGATTGTGAAGCGTTTGTTGACTGGTACATAGAAACTGCAAAAGAGAACGGGTGCGAAACCGGTATCTTCTGTGGTGACTGGCACCACAATAGAAATAGTTTAAATTTGAATACTATGGATTCAACTATCCGTAGCATGGAAAAACTTGGAAAAGCATTTGATCAATTTTTCTTTTTTGACGGTAATCATGATTTATATTACAAAGATAAAAGAGATGTTAATTCTACAGCATTTGCAAAACACATTCCGGGTATTACATTTGTTGACGAATTTACAGTTATCGAGGATGTTGCTATTGTTCCGTGGCTAGTAGGTGATGAATGGAAAAAGATACAAAAGTGTAATGCAAAGTATATGTTTGGTCATTTTGAACTACCAAGTTTCTATATGAATGCACTAGTAAAAATGCCTGACCACGGCGATTTACGTCCTGAGCATTTTAAAAATCAAGAATATGTGTTTAGTGGTCACTTTCACAAAAGACAACAACAGGGCAAAATACATTACATAGGTAATGCATTTCCTCACAACTATGCAGATGCATGGGACGATGATAGAGGAATGATGATTCTTGATAGAGAGAATGACAAAGAGCCCGAGTACATTAACTGGAAAGATTGTCCAAAGTATCGTACAGTAAAACTAAGCCAACTACTTGACCCTGATTCAGATATTATTAAAAGTAAAATGTATCTTAGAGTTACAATTGACTTGCCTATTAGTTATGAAGAAGCAAGTTTTATAAAAGAAACATTTATCAACGAACATGGTTGCAGAGAGATTAGTTTAATAACTCAACAACAAATTGAAGAAATGTCTACAGAACTTGACATAAAACAGTTTGAAAGTGTAGATCAAATTGTAGCTGGAGAAATTTCAGCACTTGACACTGAAAACTTTAACAAGAAAACGCTATTGGATATCTATAACGAGCTATGATAAAACTTAAAGATTTAACTGTCAAGAACTTTATGAGTGTGGGCAATCAGACCCAGGCCGTAGACTTTAATAAAGAACAACTTACCTTAGTGCTAGGAGAAAACTTAGACCAAGGCGGCGACGACAGTGGTAGTCGTAATGGTACTGGTAAAACTACTATCATCAATGCATTAAGTTATGCATTGTATGGTGTAGCGTTAACAAATATTAAACGTAACAATCTAATTAATAAAACAAACTCTAAGGGTATGTTAGTTACGTTACACTTTGAAAAAAATAATGTTGACTACAGGATAGAACGTGGTCGTAGTCCTAACGTTTTAAAGTTCTATATTAATAATCAAGAACAAGAGGCTATCGACGAATCACAAGGTGATAGTAGACAAACACAAAAAGACATCGATGCCTTGTTAGATATGAGTCACGATATGTTTAAGCATATTGTTGCACTTAATACGTATACAGAACCATTCTTAGCAATGCGACAAAACGATCAACGTGCTATTATTGAACAACTATTAGGTATTACGTTGCTATCTGAAAAAGCAGATCACCTTAAAGACGAAACTAAAAAAACACGTGATGCTATTGCAGAAGAAACAATGCGTATTAATGCAATACAGTCTGCTAACGAAAAAATTGAAGAAACAATTAGTGGGTTACAAAGTAAGCAAAAAGCATGGCTTAGTAAACGTACTACCGACGTTATTAAGTTAAAAGAAGGAATCGACGAATTAGAGCATTTAGATATTGATAAAGAGCTTGAAAGTCACGAAAAATTACAAAATTGGACTGAGCATAATAACTCTATTTTGGCTCTTAAAAAAGAATTAAGCACACTGGAACCTGCATTAGTACGTGCTAACAGGGCTGTAGAAAAAGCAAAACAAGATGCAGATGACTTAGCTGATGGTACATGCCATTCTTGCGGTCAAGATCTTCCTGCTGATAAAAAAGCAGAGATTGCAGAGCGTAAAAATAAAGAGCTTGAAGATGCTGTGTCTTATGCACAGGAAATTAATACAAAATGTAATGAGGTTATGTCTGCACTTGATAAAATAGGCGACATTAACGGAAAGCCTACAACGTTCTACGAAACAGCAAAAGAAGCATATGATCATAGACAGAATGTTAGTGCTTTAAAGAAGGCGTGGGAATCAAGAAAAGACGAAGACGATCCATATCAATCTCAAATTGATGATCTTAGTAACACAGCAATTCAAAAAATTGATTGGACGCCTGTAAACGATCTTACTGATTTTAAAGACCATCAAGAATTCTTGTTGAAACTATTAACAAACAAAGATAGTTT
>Ga0213861_10000845_pt1:25000-27494 | contig 27494 bp, 21 predicted proteins | sample PICome_4_FD_160110 | JGI IMG/M metagenome (GOLD analysis project Ga0213861, IMG submission 160110) | Coastal seawater microbial communities near Pivers Island, North Carolina, United States - PICO131 | ecosystem: Environmental > Aquatic > Marine > Coastal | place: USA: North... | reverse complement strand
TGAGCCGACATCGAGGTGCCAAACACCGCCGTCGATGTGAACTCTTGGGCGGTATCAGCCTGTTATCCCCGGCGTACCTTTTATCCGTTGAGCGATGGCCCTTCCATACAGAACCACCGGATCACTAAGACCAACTTTCGTTCCTGCTCGACGTGTCAGTCTCGCAGTCAAGCACTCTTATGCCTTTACACTAACCGAACGATTTCCGACCGTTCTTAGAGTACCTTCGCGCTCCTCCGTTACTCTTTGGGAGGAGACCGCCCCAGTCAAACTACCCACCACACACGGTCCCGGATCCAGATAATGGACCTCGGTTAGGACCCCAAACATATCAGGGTGGTATTTCAAGGTTGGCTCCACGAGAACTAGCGTCCCCGCTTCAAAGCCTCCCACCTATCCTACACAAATATATTCAAAGTCCAGTGTGAAGCTGTAGTAAAGGTGCACGGGGTCTTTCCGTCTTGGTGCGGGTACACTGCATCTTCACAGCGATTTCAATTTCGCTGAGTCCCGGGTGGAGACAGTGTGGCCATCGTTACGCCATTCGTGCAGGTCGGAACTTACCCGACAAGGAATTTCGCTACCTTAGGACCGTTATAGTTACGGCCGCCGTTCACCGGGGCTTCGATCAAGAGCTTCTCCGAAGATAACCCCATCAATTAACCTTCCGGCACCGGGCAGGCGTCACACCCTATACGTCCTCTTACGAGTTTGCAGAGTGCTATGTTTTTAATAAACAGTCGCAGCCACCTCTTTTTTGCAACCCCCTTCGGCTCCGAGAGCAAGTCTCTTCACCTAATGGGGGCACACCTTCTCCCGAAGTTACGGTGTCATTTTGCCGAGTTCCTTCACCCGAGTTGTCTCAAGCGCCTTGGGCTTCTCGCCCTGCCCACCTGTGTCGGTTTAGGGTACGGTCACCCATAACCTGAAGCTTAGAGGTTTTTCTTGGAAGCATGGCATCAACTACTTCAGTCCAAAAGAGGACTTCGTCATCACGTCTCAGAATATATGGTCCCGGATTTACCTAAGTCCACTCCCTACACGCTTAAACCAAGATATCCAACACTTGGCTAGCCTAGCCTTCTCCGTCACCCCATCGCAGTTATGGCTGGTACAGGAATATTAACCTGTTTCCCATCGACTACGCCTTTCGGCCTCGCCTTAGGGGCCGACTCACCCTGCGCTGATTAACATTGCGCAGGAAACCTTGGGCTTCCGGCGAGGGAGTTTTTCACTCCCTTTATCGCTACTCATGTCAGCATTCGCACTTCTGATACCTCCAGCATACCTTACGGTACACCTTCACAGGCTTACAGAACGCTCCCCTACCACACAAACTTAAAAGTTTGCATCCGCAGCTTCGGTATACAGCTTAGCCCCGGTATATCTTCCGCGCAGGCCGACTCGACCAGTGAGCTATTACGCTATCTTTAAAGGATGGCTGCTTCTAAGCCAACCTCCTGGCTGTCTGAGCCTTCCCACATCGTTTCCCACTTAGCTGTAATTTAGGGACCTTAGCTGGCGGTCTGGGCTGTTTCCCTTTCGACGACGAAACTTATCTCCCGCCGTCTGTCTCCCTTGCTGCCACTCCTCGGTATTCGGAGTTTGCATCGGTTTGGTAACCCGGGATGGGCCCCTAGCCGAAACAGTGCTCTACCCCCGAGGGTGATACAAGAGGCTCTACCTAAATAGATTTCGGGGAGAACCAGCTATCTCCGGACTTGTTTAGCCTTTCACTCCGAGCCACAGCTCATCCACTAATTTTTCAACATTAGTTGGTTCGGTCCTCCAGTCGGTATTACCCGACCTTCAACCTGGCCATGGCTAGATCGTCCGGTTTCGGGTCTACTCCCAGCGACTATTCGCCCTATTAAGACTCGCTTTCGCTACGCCTACCCTATACGGTTAAGCTTGCCACTGAGATGTAAGTCGCTGACCCATTATACAAAAGGTACGCAGTCACCCTAATTCTTACTCCGAAGAGTATCTTTCAGGCTCCCACTGCTTGTACGCACACGGTTTCAGGTTCTATTTCACTCCCCTAACAGGGGTTCTTTTCGCCTTTCCCTCACGGTACTGGTTCACTATCGGTCGACAGAGAGTATTTAGCCTTGGAGGATGGTCCCCCCATATTCAAACAGGATTTCTCGTGTCCCGCCCTACTCAAGATCACCACATACATCTTTTCGCATACAGGGCTATCACCTTCTATGGCCAGACTTTCCAGACTGTTTTGCTAAAATGTAAATGACTTCATGGGCTGTTCCCCTTTCGCTCGCCGCTACTAAGGGAATCTCGGTTGATTTCTTTTCCTCCGGTTACTTAGATGTTTCAGTTCACCGGGTTCGCTTCTTATACCTATGTATTCAGTATAAGATGACCCCTAAGGGCCGGGTTTCCCCATTCGGAAATCCCCGGGTCAAAGCTAGTTTGTCAGCTCGCCGAGGCTTATCGCAGACTACCACGTCCTTCATCGCCTTCTGTCGCCAAGGCA
>Ga0213861_10000845_pt1:0-22500 | contig 27494 bp, 21 predicted proteins | sample PICome_4_FD_160110 | JGI IMG/M metagenome (GOLD analysis project Ga0213861, IMG submission 160110) | Coastal seawater microbial communities near Pivers Island, North Carolina, United States - PICO131 | ecosystem: Environmental > Aquatic > Marine > Coastal | place: USA: North Carolina... | reverse complement strand
TCATTCTGACTAGAGCTTGTTACCTTTAGATAAACATAACGGATATTCGTAGTCTGTCAGTAATCTTTATCAAATATTAGGATATCAAAGTTGTAAAATCGGGAGTTTCCAATTATTGGATGCCGTTATCGCTTAAAGACTATTTGTTGGCGCAAAAACGCGATCTAGCTAGTAAGGGATAATTCTACGTTTGCAAACTTACGCTTACCCACTTGAACTAAATAACGCTCACCGGCAGGCAAACTTAACTTTCTATCCGTTATTCGCTCCCCATCGATTCTCACCGCACCTTGATCAATCATCCGCATACCTTCGCCGGAGCTTGCAACCAAGCCGGTTTGCTTAAGAAGCGTAGCTACCCCCATAGAGTCTGCAATTGATTGAATCGTATGTACGGGAATATCTTCTGGATTAGCACCTTTTTGAAACCTGTTTATAAACTCCTGTTTCGCGTGTTTTGCATCCCTGGCACTATGAAATCGCTCGACCAATTCTTCCCCTAGAAGAAATTTTATATCTCTTGGGTTTTCACCCGCTTCGGCTCTCTCTTTCAACTTAGCGATATCAGCTCCTGACCGCAAACTAAGCAATTCAAAATAACGCCACATTAAGTCATCCGAGATAGACATTAATTTACCAAACATCTCATTTGGCAAATCAGTTATACCTATATAGTTACCCAATGACTTGGACATTTTATTAATACCATCTAAACCTTCTAGTATCGGCACAGTTAGAACAAGTTGCGGTTTTTGCCCAAATTGCTTTTGCAGTTCACGCCCCACAAGGAGATTAAATTTTTGATCGGTCCCGCCAAGCTCAACATCTGACCTCATGGCAACCGAGTCATACCCTTGCATTAATGGGTACAACAACTCATGAATAGATATTGGCAACCCGCCCTTATAACGCTTACTGAAATCGTCTCTTTCCAACATTCGCGCGACGGTGTGTCGAGCGGCCAATTCGATCATGCCACGCGCACCGAGCTTATCACTCCAGATAGAGTTGTAGCATACCTCTGTTAAATCCGGATCCAGAATCTTAAACACCTGCTCCTTATAGGTTTCAGCATTTTCCTTGATCTGTTCCGCTGTCATAGGAGGCCGAGTAGTATTCTTACCTGTCGGATCACCAATTAGCCCCGTAAAGTCACCAATCAGAAACATCACATGATGACCAAACATCTGAAACTGCCGTAATTTATTAATCAGAACGGTGTGCCCCAAATGCAAGTCGGGCGCTGTTGGGTCAAATCCGGCCTTTACTCGCAATGGCTTTCCAGTCTCCAGTCTAACTTTCAGCTCCTCTTTAGGAATCACTTCATCAGCCCCTCTCAATAACTCTGACACGACTGCGTTAACGTCTGTTGATAAGATGATATTTTTGTTTTGATTGGACATGAATTAATAACCGAATTTGATATAAATTGTTAAAGCCGAAGACTAATGGACTGCCCCCCTAGACTTCAAGCAATCAAGCATCATTCTTGTAAAAATATAATCGTAAAAGTTTAACTTTTGCCGGTATTGCTCCGTATTGTTCAAAATGCATCCAAAAATCAGTCATAACCGCCAACTTTATTTTACTTTAGCTTAAATCATTAAGAGACTGATTTTTTGAGGAATTTTTAAGCTATTTCACCGACCGTATTTCGTTGAAAAATGCACGTTCGTCAGTCCCCTTTGACGTAGCCTTCGAAGACGGTTAGATTACGCAACCAACTGCACAATAGTGCGAGCCGAAAACAAGCCCATTTTTCTACTCAAACCTATGTCTCAAAACAAAGCCGATTTATTTACTCGAGACCTAAAATATCTGGTCGAACCAAAGGCCAAGCATGCCAAACCTAATTCTTCGTCCCACTCACATTGGCTAGCAACCGCGGTAATAACGGTTTTAGTCGGAGTTTGGATAGGTCGTGACCCTAATGCATCTGTTGGTGTTAATATTGACTTACCCTTAAAGTCCCAAGAAGTTTTAACAGCTGTAAACCCGGCTTCAAAATTATCGCCATTTTCCGCTTCCATCCCAACAGCACCTTCTCTTACTGAGTCGGTAGTGGGGACATCGGATGAAAAACGTACACTGAACGCCCAATTGATGTCGATACAGCAGGCAGATCGCTTAATTGAAAAACCCCAATCCGTTGCATTAAGTGGTATTGATTTTGGACCCCACACAACTATCACGGGTTTAAACCAGCATCCAGTAAGTCGGAAGGATCTATTCCCTTCCAGCCCAACACCGAACGATGTTTTTGATCATGAACCAAAGACAGTATCGTTTGACGATATTAAGCAAGATCAACAAATAGAATCATTTGAAGTAAAAACCAGCCTTAATCTGGGTGATTATTCAGCGTATCAAGATAAATGGGTGATCATTGATATCAAGGCAGGCGATACATTAGGTAAGATTTTTAAAAACTATGGGATTGATTCCAAAATCACCCACAAGGTGTCTCGATCAAAACAAGGAAGCGTTCTAAATAATCTACAAACCGGACCAAATTTAAGATTACGTTTTAATAAAGATAAACAATTGGTATCTCTTCGCTACAACGTTAGTCCATTGAAGATACTCGTAACCGAGTTCGATAATGAGCAAAATTTCAAAACAAACTTTGAAGCTCGTAAAATCGAGTTAGTTGAACGCGAAGCATCAGGAACGATAAAAAGCTCATTATTTGCATCAGCAGCAAAATCTGGAGTTTCGGATCAACTCGTTCTCCAACTTGCATCAATATTTAAATGGAACATTGATTTTAGTCGTGACCTGCAAGAAGGTGATAAATTTTCATTGATTTATGAAGAAAAGTATATCGCCGGCAAGAAATTCTCAAACGGAGGGGTTCTAGCCGCTGCATTCGAAATTGGTGATAGCCGCTACACTGCGATTCGCGATGTAGACAGTGAGGGAAATGTTAGTTATTACAGCGTTGATGGTGATAGTCTAAAAAGAGCCTTTCTACGCTCCCCTGTTGAATTCAGTCGTATTTCATCCCAATTTTCGAAAAAACGTTTTCATCCTGTTCTGAAAAAATGGCGCGCTCATAATGGTGTCGATTATGCAGCATCTCGCGGAACGCCAGTAACCGCTACCGCTGACGGCATTGTCACGTTTAAAGGTCGCAAAGGCGGATACGGAAGAGCTGTAATTATCCAACATGGCAAGAAATATCAAACTTTATACGGACATCTAAACTCATACAGCAAGAAAATCAAGAGCGGTGGTCGAATTAAGCAGGGGCAGGTATTAGGCTACGTGGGCAGTTCAGGATTAGCCTCCGGTCCACACTTGCACTATGAATTTCGGGTGAACGGTATCCATAAGAACCCACTAACCGTTAAAGTCCCTCGTGCCCTGCCCATTGCAGGCGGTAAACGTGAGAAGTTTCTGAGAACGGCAAAGCTAATGAACACACGATTATTAGCAACAAATTAGCCACACTATATGGCTGAATACTATATCGGTGTAATGTCAGGAACCAGCGCTGATGGCATTGATGCAATTCTGGCAAAGATCGGTAAAGATGAATTTTCCATCACTGATTTCGTTAGCATTAGCATGCCATCCAAGGTTAGATCGGAAATTCTATCGCTAATTCAAGACGATTTCGATGCCCTAAACCGGGCATACAGACTATCCTCGCAACTCAGCTCTCTATATGCAGAAGTCGTAAATACTTTAATAGCCCGAAACTCCGTTGTAGTGAGAGCTGTTGGTTGTCACGGCCAGACACTCCGACATTTTCCGCATCAAAACCCACCCTACACAATCCAGATAGTCAACGGCGCACTTCTTGCACAACTCACTAAAACAACCACCGTCGTTGACTTTCGAAGCGCGGATCTTGCCGCTGGCGGTGAAGGCGCTCCATTAGCACCTGGTTTCCATAGCGCCTTATTTCACTCAAGTTGTGAGGACCGGGGTGTATTAAACCTAGGCGGAATCGCAAATATCACTTATATCCCAAAGAATCAGACACAAAACATTCTGGGCTTTGACACGGGTCCAGCAAGCGCATTACTCGATATCTGGATTGCTGAGCATCATAATGAATCATTCGATAACGACGGAACATGGGCCAAAACCGGATGTATCAATACAGATTTACTCGATACTTTTCTATCTGACTTCTATTTCAATTCCCCCCCACCAAAAAGCACGGGAAGGGAATCTTTCAATAAGGAATGGCTCCATCACAAACTGGTTAGGTTTCCAGATTTGAAACCGGAAGATATACAAGCCACTTTAGTTGAACTCACCGCAAAAACAATTTCGGATTCAATCAATAGCTATCTACCGACTATACAACGGCTTATTACTAGTGGTGGAGGAAGTCGTAATTCCTACTTAATCGAGCGCATCGAACGTCTAATAAATCCAATAGAATTGGAAACATCAGACATTTACAAAATCGGTGTTAATCAAGTAGAAGCTGCTGCATTTGCCTGGCTTACATACCGACGTATGAACAACTTAACGGGCAATATTCCAACAGTTACAGGTGCAACCCGAGAATGCATTCTTGGCGCTATATACGAAGCGTAATAAATATTACGCGAACCAAAACGTGATTCAACGTTTGACATCGCACACTAAACCTACAAAAACGCCGATAAGCCTTATAGTTCAAACATCACTTTACGGCTTAGATTGAGAACGACGAACCACACCCGCAGGTTGTTGAAGCATTGGGATTATCAATGATAAATCGACTACCGAGAAGATCATCAAGAAAATCTATTTTGGCGCCTTCGAGATACTGATAGCTCAACGGATCTACCACAACCGCGACTCCGCCATCTTCAATAAGTATATCTTCATCATCCCGGCTCTCATCAAATTGAAAGCCGTACTGAAACCCTGAGCATCCACCGCCTTGCACATAAACCCGTAACATAAGATCAGGCTGTTGTTTATCCAATTTTAATTGAGTAACACGCTTGGCCGCACTTTCACTAAGCTGCAACTCATTTAATTGATTCATTTCCATAGGACTCTTAAAGGTGAATTAGTGGTTATATTATAGAGTTCAATACACCGAATTAAAGACTAAACACATTAATTTTCTTCGATAAAACGATTTTACCTATTTCGGCCAATCAAATACCCGCGTAACCTCGGTTTTCTTATTCTTACCCGATGGTGATGTGGTCAATCTTACAAGCAAGCGTTCAGGTTTGAAACCTTCTGGGATCTGAAAGTCTCCTTGCAGGTTCTGGAAGTATCTAAATGATAATTTAGCAGGCACATCGCCAATATCGGACATATTGATTTGCCTAGACTGCCCGGCCTGTTCCCCTTCAACAGATAATTCTGCGTTACCTTTAACGGAGTTCTCATGCTTAAGGGATTGAACAATAGTCAGGTTATATTTATAACTGGATTTTTCTTTGGATTGATCCAGCCGCAACCGATGTACTTTTACACCGGCCGTGTTATCTTGAGGAGAAATAATACTCTGATAAAAATCAACGTTTTCCCGTAATTCATTAATGTATACGGCGGACTCACTCAACTGCTGTGTCAAACTCGTATAAGCTGTTTGATCAACTTGCAATTGACCTTGGTACTTACTAATGCGGGCTCTTAGCTCTGTGTTTTCAGCAGTTAATTCGTCGATTTTCGCAGATAATTTCGCAGCCTGACCAATAGCAGAACGATAAGATCTTCCCTGCTCCACATGATCAAGAGTGGACCACACGATTCCGGCCGTGAATACTCCCGCAAACATAAACATTCCAAAAAGAATCTTTACTAGACGAGTTTTAATTAACTTATTCGTGGACGATAGTACACTCACTTTACGGTACCGACCCAATCCCTGAAAGCCCAAGTCTTTCATCGCACCCAAATAAGATGTTCATATTTTGTACGGCTTGACCAGCGGCTCCTTTGACCAAGTTATCCTCCACAGATAACACCACGACCGTATCACCATCCTGTGGACGATGCCAGGATATTCGGCAAGTATTAGATCCTCTGACACTTCGTGTATCTGGATGTGAGCCGGCAGGCATAACATCTACAAATGGCTCGTCTTTATATCGTGATTCGAATAGACCCTGTATATCAATGCTCCGGTCGGGAACGTGCATATAAAGCGTCGCATGAATGCCACGAATTAGCGGCAATAGATGAGGCACAAACGTGAGATCCAATTTACGAGGTGAAATTTGATTTAAACCTTGAGATATTTCTGGCAAATGTCGGTGGCCACTTGCAGCATACGATTTAAATGAGTCACCTACTTCGCAAAAATTAAAAGCAAGTGCCGCATTTCTACCCGCACCTGATACTCCTGACTTCGCATCAGCAATAACATGCCCAAAAACAGCGCCTGACTCAGCAAGGGGTATAAAACCCAATTGCACCGCCGTCGGATAACAACCCGGGTTCGCAACTAACCGCGCGTCTCGTATTTTCGCTCTATTTATCTCAGGCAAGCCATAAACAGCCTCTTCAACCAGGTCTGGGCAACAGTGCGACATTCCGTACCACTTTTCCCAAGTCGGAATATCTTTGATTCTGAAATCCGCCGACAAATCAATCACTTTGATTCCCAAGCTTAACAACTCGCCTGATGACCGCATCGCCACACCATTCGGTGTTGCAAAAAATACAACATCACACGTCTTAAGGTTTGGGTTTTCAGGAGACGTAAATTTTATATCGGTATAACCTCTTAAACTAGGAAACAGTTCGTCGACCCGAATACCATCGTCACCCCGGGATGTCATAACCTCAACATCCACTTCGGGATGTGTATGCAGCAAACGAATAAGCTCCGCACCGGTATAACCCGTACCGCCAACAATTCCTACTTTCAACACAATGAACTTAACCCAATTTTAACCAGCGACAATTCTAACATTTTGAACCTTCGACATATTCATTTTTATTCAGTTAATAATTTACATGGAGTACAATCGCGCCATCAACTCGCTGAGATAAAGAATGAGAAAGCAAAGAATATTAGTCACTGGTGGAGCAGGATTTCTCGGCTCCCATCTGTGCAGAGCGTTACTGGAGTCTGGCAACGAGGTTATCTGTGTCGATAACTATTACACGGGAAATAAAACAAACATACTCGACCTGCTGGAACATCCGTATTTCGAAGTATTGCGCCATGACATTACCTTTCCACTGTATCTTGAAGTCGAACAAATTTATAACCTTGCGTGCCCCGCATCTCCTGTTCATTATCAGTACGATCCAGTCCAAACGACCAAGACTAGCGTTCACGGCGCAATCAACATGCTAGGGTTAGCAAAGAGAGTTGGAGCGCGAATTTTACAGGCATCCACATCAGAAGTGTACGGCGACCCAAGCCAGCATCCTCAATTAGAGAATTACTGGGGAAATGTTAACCCCATCGGCATCCGCGCCTGCTACGATGAAGGTAAACGTTGTGCCGAAACTCTATTTTTCGACTACCATCGACAACATAATCTCAGTATTAAAGTGGCACGTATTTTCAATACATATGGCCCTGGCATGTTGGCTGATGATGGCCGAGTAGTTTCTAATTTTATTGTTCAAGCGTTAACAGGACAAGATTTAACCATCTATGGCGAGGGAACTCAAACTCGCTCTTTCTGCTTTGTTGACGACTTGGTCAGAGGTCTTATTGCATTGATGAATTCGGATAAAACAGTCACTGGGCCGATAAACCTAGGGAACCCGATAGAATTCACTATCAAAGAGCTTGCGTCTACCGTCTTAGAAAAAATCAAATCGGACAGTAAGCTTGTCTTCAAACCGTTGCCCGGAGATGATCCCAAACAACGCTGTCCAGATATTAGTAAAGCAAAAGAGCTATTAGATTGGGCACCAACAATTAATCTAAGCGACGGACTTAATAAAACGATTCCATACTTTGATAACCTAATAAAATCGCACTAGCAATATACTTAATATTCAACATCCTGGATCTTTCGATAACTTACTCAATCCGAGTAATAAATCGGTCTTAATGTCGTTTACCGACTCCAGGCCGACTGCCAATCGTATTAAGTTATTCTGAATACCGGCATGGTGGCGCTGTTGTTCTGTTAGACGACCATGAGTGGTGTTCGTGTCACCAAAATTACCGGTAATCGATAACATTTCAGTCGAATCGATAACCAACCACGCATCCGCGCGTTCCCCATGAACCTCAAAAGACACAATCGCACCAAAACCAGTCTGCTGACTAGAGGCCAATTGGTGATCTGGATGCGAGTGGAGCCCCGGATAAAAAACCTTTCTTACAGCGGGTTGCGTTTCGAGCCAAACTGCTAATTCCAAAGCATTTATGCAATGTTGTTTCATACGCAACGGCAATGTTTCTAGTCCTTTTAAAAATACCCACGCATTAAATGGACTCATGCTGGGGCCACAAGCCCGTAATCCGGCAAAACAATCGGAGTAGATCTGATTACTATTCGTAATAATCGCCCCGCCAACACATCGCCCCTGTCCATCAAGGAACTTTGTAGCCGAATGGACAACAACATCAGCACCTAATTCAAGAGGTCGTTGAAGGATCGGAGTTGCAACTGCGTTATCCACTACAAGTATGCAGCGACTGTGTTTTGCTAACGCAGAAAGCTCTGTAATATTGGCTACCCTACCGAGAGGATTAGACGGTGTTTCAACAAATAACATTTTCGTGTTATCACGAATTGCCTGACGCCATCCCGTAAGATCATTTAGATCCACAAAGGACACACCAATAGCAAACCGGGAAAGTATTTTATCAAACAGCGTGATAGTGCTTCCAAAAACGCTAGCCGACACAACAACATGATCTCCGGCTTTCAACACCGACTGACATAATAATTGTATAGCGGCCATGCCAGATGCTGTGGCTAAGCCATATTCACCAGATTCTAAGGCAGCCAAACGACGTTCAAAAGTAGCTACAGTTGGGTTAGTGAAACGAGAATATACATTTCCGGGCGCATCATCAACAAACCGGGACGCCGCCTCAGCAGCACTATTAAATACGAAACTGGAGGTTGTGAAAATTGGCTCGCAATGTTCTCCCTCCGTTGTGCGGTGTTGTCCTGCTCTAACGGCAATAGACTCGATATCTAACGGATGAGGGCCATGCATAACAATTTACTCCAATAGTTTGGCAGATTTACAATTCTTACGTCAGGCATAAAAAACCCACCGCAGTAGATACTGTAGTAGGCGATTTTTACCCACTCTTTAGCAGTATTTATAAAGCGCCCGCAATCTGCAGTTCAAATCGGCGCTCAAATAAAGAATGATAAGACTAGCGACTCCCTTAGTCAAGCATCGCTAACACAAGAACTATACAACTACATTTAGCGCCTGTATCAAATCACTAAATTCATAATCAGCTTGATGGCCAAGTTTCTCCCGTGGTTGGCCAAACCTGTTGATCCATGCCACATTAAATCCGAATGACTTCGCTCCGACCGCATCCCAGGCATTACTCGAATGAAATAGAACCTCTCCCGGGCTGACGTCCAACTGGTCGCAACACCGTTGATATACGATAGGTGTCGGCTTGTATATTTTTAGTTCATCGACGGATATTACCGATTCAAACGAGTCGCCAAGTCCGCTCGAATTAACCGCAGCAGTCAGCATTTCAGGGGAGCCGTTAGATAATATGGCACGTTGAAGCCCCGCTTCTCCAAGTTTTTTCAGCACTCCCGGAACCTCGGAATAACACGATAAGGAACGATAGGCACCCATAAGCTTGCTATGCAGCATAGAGTCGTTTTTATTGAATGTTTCAAGCGCATAATTAAGCGCATCAGCGGTTACTTGCTCAAAGTCGACATATCTCCCCATCAAACTCCGTAACCATGTGTATTCAAGCTGTTTTCTCCTCCACATCGCAGATACACGGTCAGCACTTTCACCAACAGCTTCTTGATTTTCTGCCACGGCAGAGTGGACATCAAATAAGGTACCGTAGGCGTCAAATACGCATGCTTTAACAGATATATTTTTATCCATTGGATTGTATCTCACTGGTTGGCGGAATGGAGTAAGTCCCGGTCGCATGTGCTACCAGAATATCTTCGTTTCTAGCCGTTATATCAACCGATGCGATCGCTAACCGCTTGCCCAACTTAAGTAATTTGGCCCAAGCAACTAATTCTCCTGGTGGCGGTCGATGCAGAAAATTAACGTTTAGATTCGTAGTCACCGCCATTTCAACCGGGCCAATTGCGCTCATCACCGCGACGTAAATCGCATAATCCGCCAACGCCATCATAGCGGGCCCGGCGATGGTCCCACCTGGCCGTAGAATTTCTTCGTTAGCTGGCATAGCGACCTTAGCCTCCCCATGTTTCAATTGAAGCACATTAAAAGCATATGGTTTTGTAAATGGCAATCGCTCTCGTGTTAGCTCGTTTACTTGTTTAATAGTTATCAATGTCATGATTCTGTTCTATAATATTTGAAATCAAACGCATTTTGTAAAAAACTCTTATGTCAGCACAACACAAAAACGACGACGATCCGATCCTACTGCGAAGTGATAACAATCATATTTGCACATTAACTCTCAATCGTGCTTCACGTTACAACGCGTTGTCCGAGGAGCTTTTGTCAGCCTTGCAACAAGCTTTGCAAGCTATTGCCAAAGATACCACGATATATGTCGTTGTGCTTACCGGAGCTGGCAAGGCATTCTGTCCCGGACATGATTTAAAACAAATGCGTGCAAATCACGATGAAATCTATTATCGAAAGCTATTCGAACAATGCAGTGAGGTTATGCAAGGCATCGTAAACCTTCCGCAACCCGTAATCGCAAAAGTTCAAGGAATGGCTACTGCTGCTGGCTGCCAATTAGTTGCTTCATGTGACATGGCTATAGCTGCAGACGATGTAAGATTTGCAGTTTCTGGGATCAACATCGGTTTATTTTGTGCAACCCCTAGCGTCGCTCTTTCCAGAAACATCTCTCGAAAGCACGCTATGGAAATGCTACTGACTGGAGAGTTTATTGACGCCGGCACTGCAGAAAAATTCGGCTTAATAAACCATGCCGTTCCTCGGGAGGATCTTGACGAGACCACAGAACGGTTCGCTTCGATTATTGCGGCGAAACCTGCAGTTTCAATTCAATTAGGTAAAAAATTGTTTTACAGCCAAATTGAGAAACAACTTAGCAGCGCTTATGTTGAAGCCGGGGATGTGATGGCTTGCAATCTACTCGAGGAAGATACAATTGAGGGAGTCGATGCATTTCTAGAAAAACGCCGACCAAGCTGGATAAAAGGTGGCTAACACAACCTCGTTTAATAATAAAATTTGTAGCTTTAACCGATTAAAGTCACGCCAACATACTTCGTTGGCGCAACTTGACACAAAAAATAAAATTACGCTTTATCGACTCCGCCAAGACACAAATACTTCATCTCTAGATAATCCTCGATTCCGTATTTTGAACCTTCGCGTCCAATACCAGACTCTTTCACCCCACCGAAAGGCGCAACCTCAGTCGAAATAATCCCAGCATTAATACCAACTATCCCGTATTCGAGAGCTTCTGAGACTCTCCATACACGACCGATATCACGAGCATAAAAATACGAAGCCAAGCCAAACTCAGTATCATTCGCCATTGAAATCGCCTGCTCTTCCGTATCGAAACGGAATAGTGGGGCCACCGGTCCAAAAGTTTCATCACGAGCAATAAGCATATCCGATGTAACATCGCGTAATAATGTGGGTTCGAAGAATGTACCGCCGAGCGCATGGCGATTTCCACCAGTAACAATTGAAGCGCCTTTTTCCAATGCATCCGCAATGTGGCTCTCTACTTTTTCAACAGCAGACATTTCAATCAATGGACCTTGTGTAACACCATCCGAAAAACCATCACCGACTTTCAAATTATTGACTGCAACTGCCAGTTTTTCAGCGAATTCATCATAAACACCGTCCTGCACCAGAATTCTGTTCGCGCAGACACACGTTTGACCAGCGTTTCGGTACTTCGATGCCATAGCGCCTTCTACCGCCGCATCCAAGTCTGCATCATCGAATACAATAAACGGTGCATTTCCACCCAGTTCCATAGAAACCTTTTTAACGGTACCTGCACATTGTTGCATTAAGACTTTGCCAATTTCCGTTGAACCCGTGAAGGTTACTTTTTTCACAATCGGATTTGTGGTCATTTCCTCACCAATTGCCCGGGCAGAGCCTGTCACACAATTGATCACACCCGCTGGAATGCCTGCTCGTTCCGCCAATTCGCACAACGCCAAAGCAGAATAAGGCGTAAAGGATGCCGGTTTAATTACCATCGTACAGCCAGCGGCTAAAGCCGGGCCGGCTTTGCGGGTAATCATTGCCGCAGGAAAATTCCAAGGTGTGATCGCCGCACATACACCGATAGGTTGTTTTATTACGGTTATTCGTCGATCAGGAATCGGCGATGGAATAGTGTCACCGTAAATTCGTTTCCCTTCTTCTGCAAACCACTCGATAAATGAAGCAGCATAGGCGATTTCACCTCGGGATTCTGCCAATGGTTTACCCTGCTCTACAGTCATTAAAACAGCAAGATCTTCTTGATTTTCCATCATCAAATTGAACCAAGCACGTAATCGATTAGAACGATCTTTTGCCGTGAGGGCCCGCCATGTGGGCAAAGCACATTCAGCGGCAGCAATTGCCCGATGTGTTTCATTGCCCGCCATTTTTGGCACTGAACCAATTACGTCACCATTAGCTGGATTAGACACCTCGATCGTATCTCCACTATCCGCATCACACCATGAACCGTTGATATAGCATTTTTGCCGGAATAAACTTTTATCACTTAAGGAAATATTCATAATTTCTTGCTCAATTATTTTAATTACGGAGTCTTAGCCGTTTTGGTTTGCAGACATTTAGTCCAGCCGAAAAACCTCACTATTTCGCCACACAACCATGCCTTTGTATCGATGAGAGTCTAACATTTGCAACAGTAAATCGCATAAAGATCTAAATGTTTTAATGTCGAGTCGGATATAATATCCAATTTATTATCGACTACACCCGAGATTTTTATATGTTACCCGAAATTAGCATGGATTTACTGGGCGCTTTTATCCAAATAATCCTCATCGATCTAGTATTGGCAGGTGATAACGCCATTGTCGTGGGACTTGTTGCAGCAAGTCTTCCTGCACAGCAACGGACTAAGGTTATCGTTATTGGTATTGTTGCCGCTACGGTACTGCGTATAGCGTTTGCATTAGTTACGGTTCAACTATTGCAGATTATTGGACTATTGCTTGCAGGCGGCATTCTGCTACTTTGGGTATGCTGGAAACTGTGGCGAGAAATAAAAAACAGTATGGATGCAGAAGCCAACGGCGACGACGAATCTAACCGTAAAACCTTTACCCAAGCGGTAGTTCAAATTATTCTCGCTGATGTATCAATGTCGTTAGATAATGTTTTGGCAGTCGCAGGAATAGCCCGCGAACATCCAGCAGCTTTGCTTATTTTTGGACTAGTCTTGTCAATCGCTCTAATGGCGTTTGCGGCCACACTCATTGCCAAGCTCCTGCAAAAGCACATGTGGATCGCTTATGTTGGACTAGTCACGATACTATATGTAGCGTTAGATATGATATGGGAAGGCGCTCATGAAGTAGTCGAAGTTACCCTTAACTAACCACACGGTTTCTCGTGGAATTTGCTGTGAACTGTCAAACGATTGTAAGATGCCCCACACCCCTGATTAACGTATAATCAGGTTAGATTAAACATACTCATGCCCATAATTGTAGTTAAGAGCCCATGACGCGCAAACTAAATACACGCCACACCCTTATTTCTGTTTTTCTTATACTGTATTCAGGAGTCTCACTGGCAGCACCTTATGATGACGCCGTGGTAGCTTACGAAAATGAAGACTATTCGACAGCATATGGAATCTGGAGCCGTCTTTCAGATCAGAATGACGCTAGCAGCCAATTCGCAATAGGCGTTATGTTTTCCACGGGTATTGGACAACAAAAAGACACTAAGAAAGCCTTTGAATGGTTTTCGAAAGCCGCTGAAAGTGGCCACGTAGCCGCAATGTATAATCTTGGCATAGCATACTGGACCGGGCAAGGCACCGCAGAGGATTTCGCCGAGGGGCTGCACTGGTGGCGTAAAGCTGCCGAAAGAGGCGATCGTGTATCCCAATATAATGTGGGCATTGCTTATTATAACGGTAATAATGTACCACAGAATCTATCTGAGGCTGCTCGTTGGATACGCGCGTCTGCGGATCAGGATTACTCGCTCGCTAACGCTTTTTTACCTCAACTCGAGAAAAAACTGCGTGAATCGACACCCGCCATTGCAGCAACCGACTCAGGTAACTCTAACGACGCATCTAAGGCGAACACAACAGAACCGTCAGAAGCAGTAACTCCTATCGTGGTCTCTGAAAAATCTTCAGAATCGACTAGTAATCCGTCAATTTCAGACAACAGTGAAAGTAGCCAGATCGTTACAAATGCGGGTTTTACGGCGGCTATCGTCAAATCGGCAAACTCTCCAGTCTATGCTGACAAAAGTAAATCAACTCCAGTTATTGAAAAACTAGCCAGCGGTGCTCCGGTAAAAGTACTTGTTCGCGGAGATACTTGGACAAAAATTCAAATTGCGACTGGTTTTCGTGTTTGGGTCTATGGAAAATATATTCGCGGTGAAGGGCAAAATGCCCAAGTCTCTGGTCAAGGTGTAAGAGTTCGTCCTCTACCATCAACAGCCGAAAACTCGCCCCCGCTAGGAATATTAGACAATAAAACCGCAGTAACGCTGCTAAAAACTGAAGGAAAATGGAAGTTCATTCAAGCACCATCATCGATGGGTGCCTGGGTTCTGACCAAAGATCTAGCCATACAAGAAAATCCTACTGTTGCCTGGATGAATCGTTGGGAAGATTCCAGTAACCAATAGTTTAAAAGATCACTTAAAGCACATTTTAAGATTTCCTGCCAAAAGATAAGTCAACATGCAGATCTATTGGGTAATTCTAATTCTACTAGCGGGCTTGTCACAGGCTTCAGGGCAAGCAAATCCCGCAGATGCGCTATTAGAAGGCAGCGGTATTGCAATCGAAGATGAGGCTATGAGTCTACCAGCTCCAAGTATTTCAGCTATCGAACCCGGTTCGTTGATACTACAAATCGAAGAGATTGAACTTGATGGCAATGTTAAAGAAGCTATCATGCTCAATGAACAGCTTCTGGAGCTCATACCCAACTCTCCAGAGGTCTTCAATAATCTTGCACGCCTGCACTCGATAAATCGTGATTATGATAAGGCCATTGAGGTTCTAGAATCGGGTATTGCAACAAATAAAACCTTTGACATAATGCATCAAAACTTGCGAAAACTTTTTTTAGAACTAGCCCGGCAGGTTTATCAGGAAGCACTCAATGAGCCGACCAGTAATGGATCTAATGGGGAACAAAAAGACACCCCTATTATTAATTTAGTCCGTCTGAAGATACCTTTAAAAGAAAGCGAAATAAATTTTGCTACAGATCGAAGCGGGCATTTACAAACACCGATAACCATTGAAAATAAGGCACTTAGAAAAGATAAAGTTGTAGATATTGTTATCCCTGTAATCGAGGACGAACCGTTACCCCCTGTCAAAGAAATAATCTTTACGGATGACGCATACGATTTCCCCTCAGCGAGCAATGATTTGATACAATTTTATCCAACGCACTCCGCGCTTTTCATGAAATCAGCACTTACCTATATGGTTAAACAATCGAATGAAGTTAGAGCATAAATTATTCGTGTTTTGTCACTTTGCTCTTGTGTTGGCAATATCTGCGATTCTATCTACCAATTTATATGCAAGCAGTGGGAAAGACTACGAAAAAGCAATTGTAAAAATCACCTCCAATTTACGTAATGGTAATTTTGAAACAGCACAATCAATAGCCAAAGATCTGCACGATGGAAAACCCGCAACCCGTCTTGCATCATTACTCTACGCCGATCTCTTAGCCGCCCAAGCTGGCGCACTTTCCTCGGTGGGGGGCTTAGCTTCCCAAGGCAAGGAACTCCGGAATTTAAAACATGAGCTTAACGTTCGTTGGAATAGACACCTCCAGAATGAAACACTATTAAAACAAAAGGTTCCGGCGAGTCTTATTCAACTCGGCAACAGCACTGAACACGTCGTATACGCAGATTTATCTGCATCCCGCATCTATATTTATCAGAACCGAAACGGCGCCCCATACCTTATAAATGACTACTACGTGACACAGGGTCTAAAGGGAGCATTAAAACAAGTTGAAGGCGACCAGCGAACTCCTGTCGGCGTTTATTACATAACGGGGTATATAGCGGGTGCAACATTGCCTTCACGGTATGGTCCCGGCGCCCTTCCAATAAATTACCCTAATGCATTAGACATTGAACTTAGTCGAACGGGATATGGAATATGGATACATGGCACCGAACCATATTTAGTTAATCGATCACCCTATGCTAGTGATGGATGCCTATCTCTGAACAATACTGACTTCAAGCACTTTAATCGACTTATTCAACAAAAACGTTTTACGCCCGTAGTTATCGAAAAGGCCATTGATTGGGTAGATTTAGGAGCAAGAAATCAAACAAAAATCCAACTTAGGAACGTGATTCAGAAATGGACTGAAACGTACTCTCAAGCTAACCACAAAAAACTTTCAACGTTTTACAAAGACCCTCCAAAAACAGGGACTGGGGCGACTAAAGGAGTACTAATTGACAACCAAACAACCATCCTTAATTACGAGCAAACAACAGAAGTTGTGGATTTTGAACTGTTTCAATACCCAGGTGAATCTGGACTATATGTCGCTGAGTTTGGGCAACGTAACAAAAAGTCTGCGACCCAAGTGCGACGTGTTCAACAATACTGGAAAAAAGACAGTTCCGGAAACTGGAAAATTCAAGTAGAAAGTATCAGTCCAAAAAACTCGATGATAAAATTAGCAACCGAAATTAAATCATCAAATCAAAAACCTTCTTCTTAGCCTTATTCCTTACGAATATTCCATGTCATACGACACGATTAAAATCGCCCAGCAACTTATCCAAAAGGCTTCGGTTACTCCAGATGACGCCGGCTGCCAGAAATATATTATCGACTTACTTAAACCGCTCGGCTTCAATTGCGTAGCACTGCAATATGACGAGGTGACGAACCTTTGGGCAACGAAAGGTCAACAAAGACCAACAATGGTGTTTGCTGGACATACAGATGTTGTACCTACAGGACCAATTGAAGAATGGTCAACACCACCGTTTTCTGGACTTATAGAAAACGGAATCCTTCATGGACGTGGTGCTGCGGACATGAAAGGCAGCATTGCCGCTATGATATCTGCAACCTCACGTTTTTTGGACCATTCACCAGAGCACACCGGGTCCATCGCTTTTCTTATAACTAGCGACGAAGAAGGACCGGCCGTAAACGGAACAAGCCGGGTGCTTGAATACCTTAAAAAGGAAGAAATTAACTTCGACTACTGCATCGTAGGTGAACCAACGGCTGAAACCAAAACAGGTGACATGATCAAGGTAGGACGAAGGGGATCGCTAAATGTTAATTTTCGAATTAAGGGGAAGCAGGGACATGTAGCCTACCCTCATTTAGCGCATAATCCTATTCCAGACGCCGCTAACCTGATTGCACAATTGACCAATATAACCTGGGATTCAGGTAATGCGTTCTTTCCGCCCACCACATTTCAACTATCAAATTTGAATAGCGGGACAGGAGCAAATAACGTGATACCTGGACACGTCGATATCGTTGGTAATTTCCGATTTAGCCCAGAATCCTCCTTGGAGTCCTTAAAACAGAAAGTGATCGAGTGCTGTCAAAATAGTTGTCACGAATATTCGTTGGATTGGGCACTATCTGGCATGCCATTCCAAACACCCGACCGTGAGTTTCTAAATCTCGCAAAAAAGGCCGTAAAAACAGCAACCGGCATCGACCCTGTGTGTTCAACGACTGGCGGCACATCAGATGGGCGGTTCATTGCGACAACAGGGGCTGAAGTAGTCGAAATCGGGCCATGCAACAGGACGATACACAAAATTAATGAATCTGTTTCTACCAAAGATCTGCGAGATTTGGATGAAGTTTATTATCAAATACTGGTTCAACTATTCGGGTCGTCCATTGCCCCGTAGATATCTACGCGCTTTATAAGAGTATATTTTCAGCTATACAGTATTAACTAATACGTAACTGTAACATTACCATTTTGCCGATTTTATTACACTAATTTCAGTTCGCGTCCATCATCCTGTAACCTAAACAACGTTAGGATCATAGCCTGTTAATCACTTCTACATCAGGTTATGTATGAAAAAAACACTAGCAGTAAAACAAAATCCATTAGTAGTAGTCACAACATTGCTCATTCTAAGTTTCCTTTTCATCTTCGGATACCTGAATAATAGAGCGTTCGCCGAAGCAAATATTTCACCAAATGGCTTTTCACTCATACCCTCATCAGGGTTTGCCGATCTAGTTGAAGATGTAAAACCAGCTGTAGTTAATATTTCGAGTCGGTCAGCACAGAAGTCAAAGGTAACCCGGGGTGGCATCAATCCAGATCTGAGTCGGATGTCACCATTTATGAAACGTTTCTTTCAACAACAAGGAAAAAGTCCTCATGTTGCCCACTCTTTGGGCTCGGGATTTATTGTTGACGAGTCAGGCTATATTGTTACGAATAACCATGTTATCGATGGCGCAGACCAAATAGAAGTCATACTTGATAGTGGCGAAAAACTGAGCGCCGTTTTAGTTGGTTCAGAGAAAGAAACAGATCTCGCTTTATTAAAAGTTGAAAGCAACACCCCTCTTCCGTTTGTAAACTTTGGAAATGATAAACAAGCGAGAGTGGGTGATTGGATAATCGCTATTGGCAATCCATTTGGATTAGGCGGCACTACTACTACCGGAATTATTTCCGCGCGGGGCAGAAATATAAATTCAGGCCCCTACGACGATTTCATACAGATTGATGCGCCGATCAACAAAGGCAATTCAGGAGGACCACTATTCAACTTGGCTGGGGAAGTGATCGGTGTGAATAGCGTAATTTATTCTCCAAACGGTGGGAATGTTGGCATCGGCTTCGCAATACCGGCAAGCCAAGTAATATCTGTTGTTGCACAGCTAAAGGAATACGGCGCCGTTGAACGGGGCTGGCTCGGCGTACATATTCAGGAATTAAACGATGACTTAGCACTTGGTCTGGGATTAGATTCAGCAAAGGGTGCATTGGTAACAAAAGTTCAAGAGGATAGTCCTGCAGCAAGAGCGGGGGTCCTTCCAGGCGACGTTATAACTGCGATAGACAATAATAAAATAATTGTAATAAGTGAACTTCCCTTACTCATTGGCTACTTATTACCGGGAGCATCCACCCAAATGGGAATTATCCGCAATAGCAAAGCGATAACACTCAACGTTAAAATGAATCCTAGAAAAACCGATGATCGCATTACAGATAACACACAGCCCAACTCAAACAATTTCCTTGGGCTAACTGTTGACATTCTAGATTCGGAAAGCAGAAAAAAACTAAACCTATCCGGTGAGATTCAAGGCGTATTAGTCACGAGTGTAGACGAGAACACATACGACAGCAGAATTGCGACTGGCGATGTTATCAAGCAGATTGGGCGAAAAACTATAAACAACCCAGCTGAAATGAAAGATTCTATAGATTTAGCAATTAATCAAGATCAGTCGGTTTTGTTATTGCAGATTCATAGAAATGGATCAGATCGGTTTGTCGCACTGAAGATAAAGCCTCAAGTTTCATGAACGAAACTCAACTTTAGAGCTTTTTCGCAGAATAGTGGTTTTTTTTAGACGAGATAGGAACTATATTATGTATACACACAGAAACTCAATATCTTCCACTGTGGCACAGTCATCAGAGGTGACCGTAAGCTACATTGGTAGATCACAAATACCAAAGTCGGAAGCAACTACTATGCGTATACTAATAATCGAAGACGATCAAGATACCGCCGAACATATTCGCCGTGGCCTTGAAGAGTGTGGAAATTCCGTAGATCACGCCAATAACGGTGTGGATGGTCTAGCGATGGCTCAATCCGAAGACTACGGTGTCATCGTTGTGGATCGGATGTTACCCGGGCTTGAGGGTCTTGAAGTCATTAGAAAACTGCGAGAGACCGAAAATCACACGCCCGCTCTTATACTTAGCGCTCTCGGTGACGTCGATGATCGGGTTAAAGGCTTGAAGGCGGGTGGCGATGACTATCTGACCAAGCCATTTGCTTTTGCAGAGCTACAGGCGCGGATAGAAGCATTGGGAAGACGAACCGAACAGGACGGCACCATAACAGAAATTGAAGTGGGTGACCTTCGTCTTAATAGACTCACTAGAGAAGTTAGACGAGCAGACAAGAAAATAAATCTGCAACCTCGAGAATATCGGCTTCTTGAGTATCTAATGAGAAACAGCGGTCAGGTGATAACGCGCACAATGTTACTTGAAAACGTCTGGGACTATCATTTTGATCCGCAGACAAACATCATCGACGTACACGTAAGCCGTCTACGCGGCAAGATCGATAAGGACTTTGACACACCGCTCTTGCATACCGTACGGGGTGCCGGGTATATGCTTAAACCCTAAACCAAACTGTAATCGTGGCTCGGCCGCTACTTCGTAGCTCAACATTCAGACTTACTCTACTGTATATCTGCCTATTCAGTACGTCGGTGTCAATATTGTTCGGCTTCTTCTATTGGTCTACATTGGGCTTTTTGTCCGTACAGGTAGATGAAGCGCTCGATATAGAAGTTAAAGGACTTGAAGAGCGCTATGAGGTGGACGGTCTTAATGGATTGAGCAGACTAATTCAGGAGCGAATAAAAGAGCAGCCACCATCGGCATCCACAATCTACCTTTTAACCAATAGCGGCTATAACCGAATTGTCGGAAATTTGAACCGATGGCCTAGCGGCCAGAAAGACGATGCAGGATTTATTGATTTCGTTCTCGAAGACACTCGATTTTCACCATCACCAGTGATCCCGGCTCGGGGTCGGGAATTCGAACTCAGTAGCGGTTATAGACTGCTTGTTGCTAGAGGAAACAAAGATTTACAATCCTTTAGGAAACGTATCGTTTGGACCCTTGGCTGGGGCCTAGGAATCATGGTCCTACTTAGCCTCATTGGTAGCATTTTGATGAACCGTGGAATGTTGAAACGTATAGACTCAATAACTGCAACCAGTGAAAGTATTGTTTCTGGTAAGCTAAGTCAGCGTATACCTACCCGAGGTACTGGTGATGATTTCGATCGTCTGGCAGAACATTTGAATCATATGCTTGATCAGCTGGAATCGTCGCTTGAGAATGTTCGACGAATTTCAGATAACATTGCACATGATTTAAAAACCCCACTGACACGACTCCGAAACCGGTTGGAGACTTTACACTCGAAACACTTCGACTCAAATGAAGATCTCGAACTTGCGACACGGGAAGCAGACGGTTTACTGGCTACGTTTAATGCATTACTACGTATAGCGCGTATCGAAACGGATGCAAAGACTGAGGGGTTTGATTTAGTTAACTTATCTGCAGTTCTCGATGATGTTGTTGAACTGTATGAGCCACTAGCCGAGGAAAAGAACCAATCAATTATAATAACCGAGAATAAACAATCCTACGTTTTTGGCGACCAACACTTACTTTTCCAAGCAATCGCAAACCTCTTGGATAATGCGGTTAAGTACACACCAGTCGATGGGGAAATTCGAGCTTTTCTAAAACTTGATAATCAAAACGTTACAATCGGCATATCAGACAGCGGACCCGGTATTCCCGAAAACTTGAGAGACAAAGTTTTGCAACGGTTTTATCGCCTAGATTCAAGTAGAAATCAAGCCGGTAACGGTTTAGGACTTAGTATGGTCGCTGCAGTGTGCAAGTTACATAGCACTCAACTATGTTTAACAGATGCTCATCCTGGGTTGACCATTTCGTTTACGCTTCCACTATCGTCAATGGCACTTGGTGCGAAAACCGAGACGGACAATAGGACGCCTGTAGCCCCTTAATAGCCACCTAAAATTAATTATCCTTCAGTAAACTCAGTTGTTACAGACAGCATAAAGTTATGACGATAGTAATCTATAACCTCAAAAATTCTGTAGATATTCAGCCTGTTCCCATTGGCTAACGACAGATACATATCGATCAAATTCTGCTTGTTTTATGGTAGCGTAATAATCCACAAAATCTTCACCAAAAGACTCTTTTATAAATTTCGAGTCAGTAAAGGCCTGTATTGCCATAAGCATATTTGTTGGTAATTTTTCGTGATCTGATAGATATGGCGAGTTGGTCGGCGGCTGAGGTTTAAGGGAGTTACGAATACCGTATAGCCCCGAATGAATTTGACTGGCAAACACTAAGTAGGGATTAGCGG
>Ga0213861_10000837_pt1 | contig 27525 bp, 24 predicted proteins | sample PICome_4_FD_160110 | JGI IMG/M metagenome (GOLD analysis project Ga0213861, IMG submission 160110) | Coastal seawater microbial communities near Pivers Island, North Carolina, United States - PICO131 | ecosystem: Environmental > Aquatic > Marine > Coastal | place: USA: North Carolina... | reverse complement strand
ACAAACGCACCAAATGCGCCTAGAATCTGAATTAATAGAATCGCAATTATAAGTCCTGTATCTCCACCTGCATCTCCCCAATCCACCTCTTTTTTCGCAAATATAACCGCCATCAACATTACAGTCTGAACCCCCGTATTGTAGAAGAAAAACGCCAACAAAAAGCGTTTCAGTTGTTTGGTCTTTTTGAATTCGCTGAAAACAGCCCGTAATTCTTTGAATCCTTTTAATAAAATTCCCTTCTGTTTCTTTTTCTTGTATGGATTGTTGGGCAATACTCGGTATGTAATCTGACTAAAACCAATCCACCAAAGTCCTACCAAAAGAAAACTGATCGATGTGTACTTGGGATCAATAAACATAATTATTGAGAGGCAAAGCACCAAAAGCAACATACTACCCAAGTATCCCATTGAAAAACCACGCGCTGAAATTCGATCATGATCCTTTGGTGCTGCAATTTCGGGCAAATATGCATTGTAAAAAACCAAGCTGTTCCAAAATCCAATGCTCCCTAGAAAGATAGACAACATACCCAATTCAATTGAATTGGGAGAAAACCAATACAAAGAGATACAGGACAAGGCCCCGAGATAACAGAAGAATTGCATAAAGCGTTTCTTGTTCCCTGAAAAATCGGCAACTCCTGATAGCATGGGAGATAGAAACGAAACAACCAAAAAAGACGCAGACAATACATAAGAAATCAAGACAGAGTTGGAAATTTCTGCACCAAAAAACTGCACTGTTACATTGCCAAAATCAAACCCACTATCTACCGCCTGTGTGTATGCCTCTCCCTCCAAGCCGTGAACACGCTTGGCAAATGCTTTCGTCGTAACATTGTCGTAAAAAATTGGGAAAATTGCTGAAGAAATAACAAGATTATAAACTGAATTGGCCCAATCATACATGACCCAACCCCGAATAATTTTCTTGTTCCCTTTTTTCATCGTTATTCGATTCCTTTTAAATAATCTTCTAAATAGTCAAAATATTCCGTTAATTCACCAGTTAATGTAGTTTCACTTCCTCGAGCAATTACACCATTGACATCCTCCCCAATCAAGGACGGGATGACCTCCTTGATCAATTCGTTACCAAAATCCTCAGAGGCATCTAAAGGCAGCTCACATGGTAAATTATCCACAGCCATAACAGCAATAACGCCGTCTTTCATATAATCTGCCTCTGACTCCGTTGCAGGATCATAACCATAAATCGGATCAGCAATTTTACTCGGACGAATTGTGCATGCAACTGCACAATCAATATCACATGAAATATCTGCAACAACAGACAAACGAACATCTTCTTGCTTTAAATCTTCGCGTGTGATGATATAATCCGCTTTGTCGCTCCAATAATGTGACGGTATGTACATGTCTGCATGTGGTAGAAATTTTGAAAAAGTACAATCAAACTCCTCAGGTGAAGAATAAAAATAATCCTTTGAAAATTCAGAGCCATCCCGTCTTTTATAATAATCTTGAACATCCAAATGCGTAAATACTGGAGTATTAAAGTCATTGGATAAGAACTCATTAGGACTAACTTCTTGAAGTGGTAATTCACTTAATATTTCTCTTGCCCCGTGTCCTACCCGTCCAAATCCAGTTAGGATAATCTTCGTATTTGGAGGAAGCTTTACCTTTTTCAATTCTTGCTCCACTTCTTTCCGATCAACACATTTGTTTGCCGCTTTGAGTGTGTATAAATTGTGCTTCATTCCATAAGTTCGGAAACCATTGTAACAGCCAACAATTCCAGCATACCTTCCAAATCCTATTATTCGCCTTCCTCCTGCATCCTTCAATGCTTCATAATCAATCAATTGGATATTCTTATCGAGGACCGCTTGGAGCAATTCACGGTTGTACGGTTGCTTTTTTAGAGTATGTGAAAAAAACATGAATTTCTTGTTGGGAATCAAATCCTCAATATTTACTTCCTTCACACCAATAATGACATCACAATCTGTAAGATCCTCAGAAACAGTGATCCCCATATTTTTATAGGCAGTGTCCTTAAAGGCGCGAACAGCACTGGGCTGAACCGTTATCTCTAAATTCGGATAAATATCAATTAGTGAGCGACATTGAATCGGAGTAAGAGCAACGCGCATATCTGGCGGTACCTTTCCTTCTCTGATGATTCCAATCTTTATTTTACTCATATCATTTATTCGTTCAATGGTTCATCAAAAATATACTGATCAATAAATTCGCGCACACAGCCCTGACCTCCCTTGAGTGTTAAAATAATATCACACACTTGTTTTACGGAATTCACAGCATCTCGCGGGCATGCCGCCAAGCCAATCTTCTTCATGACAGCCAGATCATTCACGTCATCACCAATCATTGCTACGTTTTCTAAACCGATTCCGAGCGTTGAACAGAGCTTGTTCAGGGTGTCCATTTTTGAATCGCGACTCACAGTGCAGTGCTGAATCCCCAGCATTTCAGCGCGTCTATGAACCGACTCTCCCCTAAATCCAGATGAGATTATTGCCACTTGAAAATCACTTTTAGTCAAATGCAAAATGGCCATTCCATCTTTTGTATTGAATTTTTTAAATTGATCTCCAGACTCGGTGAAGTACATCCCTCCATCGGTCATCACTCCGTCTACATCCAAAACAAGCAACTTAATGTTTTCAAGTCGACTTTTTAAATGATTTGATTTAAACGAATTTTTAAAAAGCAATGCATTTAAATCGATGACATACTCCTCAGCGATCGCCTCCAAATCATAAATGGAGAGTTCATTTACGTGATCAACATCTAATTCTTCCAGAAAAGTATCAAAATTCAATCCAAATTTGTCGCACAATCCACGTATGTTTTGCTCTAAATACATTATATAATTTTATATCCTACACTTTCTGCTACAGGTCTAATTTGATCCAAAAGCTGTTTAAACTCTGAATGATTTAGTTGTTGTGACGCATCAGATTTTGCAACACTAGGATTACGGTGGGCCTCAATCAAAAGACCATCAATCCCCATAGCAACGCAAGCTTTTGCAAGAACAGGAACACCATACGAATATCCCATTGCATGACTTGGGTCCAAAACAATCGGAAGGTTAGTATGTTCTTGAAGCCAGGCCACACCACATAAATCGAGTGTAAATCTCGTATTTGTTTCAAATGTTCTCAAACCACGCTCGCAGAGGATTACATTTTCATTTCCTCCCGACAGCACGAACTCAGCAGCCTGAACAAATTCTTTTAGCGTTGTTCCAAATCCTCGTTTGATCAAAACAGGCTTTTGTGTTTTTGCACATGCTCTGAGGATGCCTTGGTCGTACATTGCTTTCGCTCCAACTTGGATAACATCTGAGTGTTCAATTACTTCATGTATATGGGTTGCGTCTCTCGCTTCAGTAATCACATTTAATCCAAATTCTTCTCTCATCTTGGCCAAAAGGTGCAGCCCCTCCAAACCGAGACCTTGAAAAGAATATGGGCTTGTTCTCGGCTTATAACAACCTCCTCTGAGTGTAGTCAATCCCATTCCAACAAGCAATTGCGCAGCATCTCGAATTTGATCCTCTGATTCAACAGAGCAAGGTCCTCCGATCAATAAGGTTGCATTTTGATGTCCTCCAATGGTTACATCTCCGATTTTAACTTCACGTTTTTCATCTTGATATTCTCGAGACGCCAATTGGATGTCATTATCAAATACCCAAAATTGATCTACATGAGCCTCAATAGCGTTAGGCACATCTTTCATACTGCTTCCAGAAATTAAAACATTCTTTCCTTGTGAAACTGTGTGAAACGCATTTATCTTTTCTGCAATACTAGCCGCCTGTTCGCCATTTATATTGTCTTTCAAGTGTATGATCATAATTCTCCTTTAATGAGGTTAACAAAAGTAACAATTCCTTTTGCATAACCATCGTGGCCAACAACAGGTAAATACATCACTGGAAACTTACATTTCTTTATCAATTGGAGCATTTCCACAATGGTCGCATCATCAGTTATTATTATTGGATCAATGTTTAAAAATTCACGCGGGTCCATCACATTCAAATCATTCAAATGTCGCAGTAATCCTTTCCGAACATCGGCATTCGAAATCAAACCACTTAATTTTCCATCATTCTCCACAACAAGTGTAAATCCAAGTCGACCAGAATCAATTGATTCTAAAATTGATGCCATAGAAAGCTCATCTGAGTACACCACGGGGGAATCCGAAATTGGTGTCATAAAATCACCAATAGAAAAGTGGGACTCAATAGTTCTCTTGGTCAAATTCATTAACGCATTGCCCACACTTGCCGAATTAAACAAGTAGGAGCCTGAAACGGCACTGGTTACTCCCATATTTCTTAGGATAAAGGAGACTTCGGCGTTTACACCGCCATCCACATGGATCGATTTGCTCGGATATTTGTTCCGAAACTCACGGATTTTACTAAAATTGACCGTATCAAATTTTCCTCCACTCTGCCCTGGAACGGTTGCCATTATTAAGATAAAATCAAACATTTTATGCTCTTCAAAAATCTCAATGCTCGTTGGAGTTGTAACAGCAATTCCTTTTTTTCCTGTGATCTCATCCGGAATGGAAAGGGGCTTCTTCAAGTCTTCATACTGAAAGGTCACATACTCAACTGGGGCATCAATGAGTGGTTGGTAATATTTTTCAGGGGTATCGGTAATGATATGTAAATCTATTGGTATTGCACACAAATCACGAATTTCTCTAATATCATCAAAAACAGTCAGATCGTCGTTGCAATCTACGTGAAGTAAATCGACCTGATGTTCAACAAGGTCAGCAATAACCTCGTTTAAAGCTCTCTTTTTGTCACTGTATATGGAAGCTGAAATTTTCATCTATTTAATCTGCAATAAAGGTTTAAACTGATCGTCCGAAAGCACCAATTCAATACCTTGATCTTGGAATATTTCATCCTTTAGCATCGCACGTAATTCGAGCAATGCCTTTCGTTCGTTAAAACGAATCATTTCGGCCTCAAAATTATCGTGTATGATCAATGAAATCCGGTAACCTTCTTCGGTTCGTGACAATTTAATGTCTTGCGGTGCCTCCGCAATCAAATCATGCTTTTTCCAGAAGACAGCCAATTTAGATGCCAAAGCTTCATCTTTCAAATCTATATAATATACAGACAGATTGCCGCCAACAACTCGATTGCCATATTCTTGAGCGCAAGACGCCAAAAACAAAATCAAAAAAATAAAAAATGTCTTTTTCAAAAGCGATGTTTTGCACCGCTAATATAATCAATCGTAGGGCTCAAAATAGTGCAATGCATACATGTTTTGAACAATTCCATCCACTATAAATCAATGCAACGGAATCATTCCCATTCATTTCAGTTAATTCTTTTGATCATTTGACTTACTATTTGTTTGATTCTTTTAATTTCGTTACAACATGCATACAACCATAACAAACAGTAGTTATAAAGGATCCAATGATAGAGAAAGTCTTTACGATCTCACTGTGCCTGACGCTTGGAACGGACAATTGATTGTATTCCTGCACGGATATATGGGATTCAAAGATTGGGGCTGTTGGAACTTGGTACAAGATTACTTTATTCGTCAAAAATTCGGGTTTCTAAAATACAACGTCAGCCACAATGGCGGAACTCCCGAGAAACCAATCGACTTTAGCGATTTAGATGCCTTTTCAATCAATTCATACATTAAAGAAATTGAAGATTTTGACGCAATCATTGAGTGCCTATCAAAGCATTTTAATCGAATGCCCATTATAAATCTGATTGGACATTCCCGGGGTGGCGGAATCGCGCTACTACAGTCAAAAAATAAAAACATTAGTAGAATTGCCTCTTGGGCTGGTATTTCATCCATAAAAAACCGATTTCCTAATAAAGAGAAACTGAACGAATGGAAACAGAAGAGAATACGATTTGTTAAAAACGGAAGAACAAATCAAAACATGCCCCACAGTTACTCGCAATATAAAGACTTCCTTTTGCACCAAGAGCGACTGAATATTGAAACCTATTGCAAAACAAGCACAATCCCAACACTCATTGTTCATGGTGAAAATGATACTTCTGTCTTGCCCAGTGAAGCAGAAGCCCTCTCCAATTGGCTAAATACTTCACCGGTGATCATTAAAGAAACACAACATACCTTCGGATCGGCTCAACCGTGGGAGAAAGAACAAATGCCTCAGGCACTGAAGAAAGCATGCGAAGTAACGCTCTCATTTTTCCAAACAGTCGAGTCCTAACCATTCAATCAAGAAAGCGATCACGCTGACCTGATGTCGGTAGGATACAATATCCGCTTGACAGGCGCTCTCGTCGCTTCGCAACCGCATTATAAAACCAATCGCGAATACCAACGGGTACCAACCAAAAAACCTTTAGAAGTTTATAGGAACGGCTAAAATAATTCAAAAGCCTCAAGGCACCAGTCGATTTTTCATAAAGCACCCCATCTTCATAAAAATAAAACGTGCTTAAATCTGGCTCCTCCCAATGCTTTGAGGTAAAAAAATTCTGAGCAAATTCAGATTGAATTGAAGCAAAACACAATGAGGTTGTTTGATCTTTAGCAAGTATGAAAGTAACAGCTCGGTTGCAAAACCCACATTCACCATCATAAAACACTATGTTCTTTTCAATTTCGATACTACAAATATATGTGTTGTAATTGATGTGTTCCGAATTCAATAAAAAGAACTTACAAAGAACATCGCACCTCCGACTACTTTAAGACATTCTGACTAAATTTACATATCGAACTAAGGTTAATAGTATATTTGCATGTCTAAAATTAGAACTATGAAAAACGTAGCAGTTATTGGAGCAGGAACAATGGGGAATGGAATCGCTCATACCTTCGCTCAATTCGGATACAGTGTGTCACTCATTGATGTCTCTGATTCATCTTTAGAAAAAGGAATGGCAACAATCACTAAAAACCTTGACAGAATGGTTGCAAAGGAAAAAATTAGTGAACAAGAGAAAAACGATACACTTTCTCGAATATCTACATTTACTGCACTAGAAGATGGAGTTACAGGTGTCGACCTCGTCGTTGAAGCTGCGACTGAAAATATTGACCTAAAGCTGAAAATATTTAAAGATCTAGACGAAGCTACAGAGGCACACGTAATTCTCGCCTCAAATACCTCGTCAATATCAATAACGAAAATTGCTGCTGTTACTTCACGACCAGAAAAAGTCATTGGAATGCACTTCATGAATCCAGTACCAATTATGAAACTTGTCGAAATAATTCGTGGATACGATACATCTGATGAAGTAACTCAAGTTATCATGGAGACTTCAACGAAACTCGATAAAGTACCTGTTGAAGTAAACGATTACCCAGGATTTGTGGCAAATAGAATTTTAATGCCAATGATCAATGAAGCAATTGTAACGCTACATGAGGGTGTTGCGGGAGTTGAAGAAATTGACACTGTAATGAAACTTGGCATGGCCCATCCAATGGGACCGCTTCAGTTGGCGGATTTTATTGGTCTTGATGTCTGTCTTGCAATATTAGAAGTACTACATAATGGATTCGGAAATCCAAAATACGCACCATGCCCGCTTTTGGTAAACATGGTTACCGCTGGAAAAAAAGGCGTGAAAACAGGTGAAGGGTTTTATTCTTGGGGACACGGAACAAAAGAGCTCATCGTAGCAGATAATTTTAAAAAATAGAGATCAAATACCACTTCATAAAAGCAAAAAAGGCAATCAAATTATGGCTGCCTTTTTTTATATCCGAACATGAGATTAAGGAAATTTTGGAAACTTCGAGAAATCGCGCTTCCTTTTTTCTAAAAAGGCATTACGTCCCTCCTCCGCTTCATCAGTCCCATAAGCCAAACGTGTTGCTTCACCAGCATATACTTGCTGTCCAACCAATCCATCATCAATAAGATTAAATCCAAATTTGAGCATTTTAATGGCCGTAGGACTCTTGGTCATTATTTCTTGAGCCCAATCGTAAGCTGTTTGCTCCAACTCATCGTGCGGAACAACTTTATTTACCATACCCATATCGTATGCCTCTTGTGCAGAGTAATCAAGTCCTAGAAAAAAGATTTCTCGTGCTCTTTTCTGTCCAACTTGACGTGCTAGGTATGCAGAACCAAATCCACCATCAAAACTTGCCACATCGGCATCTGTTTGCTTAAAAATTGCGTGCTCTTTACTCGCCAGGGTCAAATCACAAACAACATGAAGACTGTGTCCGCCACCTACTGCCCATCCAGGCACAACAGCGATAACTACTTTGTTCATAAAACGAATCTGACGTTGAACATCGAGAATATTGAACTTATTTACACCATCCAATCCTTGGTACCCTCTCTTTGCCCGAACACGTTGGTCGCCACCAGAGCAAAAAGCCCAACCACCGTCTTTTGTTGACGGTCCCTCTCCTGTAATCAATACAACACCGAGCTCTTGGCTTTCATGACATATAATTAAGGCATCCAATAATTCATCAACGGTTTTTGGACGAAAAGCATTACGTACTTCAGGCCGATTGAATGCGATTCTTGCCACACCGTCAGCTACTTTGAATGTAATATCTTCGTATTCTTTGACTGTTTCCCAATTAATAGCACTCATTCCTATCTATTTTTTTGTAAAAATACAGTTTTGAATTAGGAATGTAATGATCTAAGGCGTCAATTCTTTGTTCACGCGCAAATAGTAATGCAATCGGTTCTTTTGCTATGTTTTAGGACTTACCCAAAATTCTTTTTGCTATGGACTTGAAAAAATGAATGAAACTGACCTCGTACAATTTCTTTCCTGATTTGATGTAACTCAAAATATAATCATGCATTTCGCATAGATCAAAAAACTGAATCCTACTTGCGCCGTGTTGAAATGTTTGATTCACTCCATCCTTTGCACTATCGTCTTGAAGACCATATAAATTGGTTAAAATCCAAGGCTTTTTGGTGTGAAACGTAAGTTCAACCTGTTCACTGGAACCATTCATGATTCGATTCATTCGCCATAAATATGGCTTTCTGTAGCTAACCTTCTCTTTCTCCTCAACATAATGTGTGAAGGTTAAACTGTCTTGAAAATCTACATCAATACACACCATTTTTGCCTTATATTTGAACATATAATCAAAGACACTGTGTTCACCCAACGTTGATTTCGAATTAAGATTTGAGATTTCTTCTGCTTTTTGACCCCACACTAAAACGGAATGGAGCGGGTCGTTCGAACGTACAAAGTCCTTCATTCGCATTACTCGATTTGACAATGCTCCAGTTGATGGTTTTGCTTTTGCATGGTCAAAAACCCCACCATCTTTTAGATAATCGGTATAAGCAGGAATAATTATGGTGCCCGAGCTCAACACCTCCTGAAATGATGCGATAAAGGCATTGGTATCAAAGTGAGTTCCAGTAGCTTTACAATCCAATGCCAATTGCTTAATGTCCGAGGCAATAAACAAAAGATCATCAGAGCGCAAACCAAGTTTGCTTGCCAAGTCAAGATATCCCATTTTATCCATCAAATTACGGCATAAAGATGTATTGAATCCAACCAGTATTACCTCCACTCGCTTGATATTCAAACCGCGACATTTTCGCATATTTAACAGCTGTATTTATTTCACAGCTTGATGCACCAGAGCTCTTGTTCGCGTTATAAATCGCAGAAACAACAGTACCAGAAGAGTTGACCTGAACATCAATGTGTACAGTTACTTTGTAGGTATTATCACATTTGTATCCAGGATTGCGAACGTACCATTTGTTTTTTTGATAGGCATCTCTACCTCCAAGGTCAAAATCAACCATTGTTTTGTGTGCGGTTTTGACTGCTCCACTTTGTGTTGCTGTCGGATCATTTTTACTAATCTCCTGATCCATCTTTTCTTTTTGTCTTTTACGAGCATCAATCATTGCTTGTAACTCAGCTCTTTCTTCAGATCCTCCTGCCTCCTGCATCATTTGTTGTTCAAGTGCTTTTATATCTTCGGCTATTTCGCTAGGGGGACTATTCTCGAAAAACTGATCGGACGACGTTTCCCGACCGTCAGAAGCATTATTTGCCATATTGAGTACCTCTTCGTCAAAATTTTGAGGCATCTCAATATTTTTAGCTTTCAGCTGAAATTCTTCTTCAGCCACCAACTCTCCGGTATGCTCATATCCTTCAATTACAAAATACTCTTTGTAAGAACTGAAATTTAAATAAGCAAATAACACCATATAGCTGCCTATCGCTGCTAAAATTCCGTACTTGTATTTGTCTATTGCTTCTAACACACCTCGTTTACTTCACCAATTGAACGAATTTTCTTTCCCTTATATTGTAGTAAATCAACGCTCCTTGCTTTCTTAAAAATAAGAATTCCTTACTAAAGCGACCAATTTGAGAACATTCGGCAGGCACAATCGGTTTGTCATTGTGATAAATACCATACTTCCCAGCTGTTTCAACACGATAAAGAGAATCCCCAAAAAATTCAATCGCATTGAACAAAAATGGAATTACGATCTCCCCAGCTGAATCAATTACACCAAGTCGTTCAGATTTGGCTGCGACAAAATGATTGTTCTTTAGACGTTCGAGACTGGAATAGTCTGCTGAAGAAATACGTTTTCCATATGCATCATAAAGTGCCCAATACTCACCTTTTTGCCCAGGAATAACATCGTTACCCAAATCTATATTATCAAAATCAAACGCTGCCACAAGTTCATTTTTACGATTGATTCTTCCGTACTTTCCATTTTTAAACGCAATGGCTGTTCCTTCAATGAATTCGGACTTCTTTATGAAATTCGGGAAGGTTTTGTATCCATTGTCAATTGTAATTTCTCCTTGTGCATTCAGGTAAACAATTCTATCCTCAATAGCGGCTATTGCAAGACCGTTTTTTAATTTCCCAATTGCATCAAATACAGGATCTAAAACCCATTTACCCTTATTATTGACAAAACCAAACTTCCCCTTTTTTTTGACAACAAATAAAGTATCAAAATACCTCTCAATCTCCTCATAACTTTCTGGAACAATAGGAGCGCCTGATCTTTCTATAAAAGTCTGCACACCATTGATTTCTACTTTGGCCATTTGATTCTGGAAATCATAAGCATCGTCAAAATTATGTGGGATGATTTGTTCCCCATCTTCATTATAATATCCATATTTCTCATCAATACTAGCATAAACCAATCCTTCCGAAAAAACGCCAAAATCTTCATAAATACATTCAAAACGATAGCGTCCATTTCGATCAATTACACCCAACTTGTCGTTCAACTCTACAATTGCAAGCCCATCAATAAAATCCCCTGCAGAAGTATACATGCATGGAATTTGAAGTTCGCCTCGCTTGTTTATAAAACCAAATTTTTCGCCTTTGACTACCACTGCTAAACCCTCTTGGAAATACCCAGTAAAATCAAAATCATTCGGAACAACGACTTCTCCCGCTATATTCATGAAGCCATATCGATTGTTTGCAATGAAAGGAAGCAATAAAGAATCGAAGAATTGAATATCATCAAGAATTGTTTGATGTAAGCGGTGATCAAACGATAAAAATTCCTGCATTGTGTTCCGAGAGAAATCAGACAATTTTAACTGATACAAAGCAGCCCATGCAGAATCTATGCAATGATTCTCCGGATAGTTTCGGATAAAGGATTCATAGGAATATATATCATTGGGTGCTGTGACCATCGAGAACACTCTTTCTTCAGCATACAAGCGCAAAGGGCTTTCAGCGTTTGAATTGATAAACCGGACGAAAGACTCCAAACTGCCGTCTGCCGTCATTTCATCAAATTGAAGATCGTAATACATTTTTATTGCTCGATCTTTGTATCGACTTGCCGGGTACTTCTCTGTGAACTTTTTTAGACTTAAAGCTGTGTTTTCTTGGACGGCTCCATAAAAAGCAATTGAATCCCGGAGTACAATACTTCGTTCCACTTCCATTGCCCATGGATTTTTCTTTAGAAAAGAAATATAGGCCTGCTCGGTATTCATTTCATTAGCGATTCTAAAAAATGCAGAACTAATGTTTTGACGAAGATGAATTATACTGTCGTATGTAAACCCATATACCTTCCATTTTTCCTTTTGTTTCTGCTTCGCTAGGGACCAATCTTCAATAGATTTATTGATGTAAAAATAGGCTGAGTCGTAATTATGAAATGGATTGTCGTTGCGAAAATAAATTATTGCAAGTCCTTGAGCAGATGCAGCAGGGTTGCACCTCAATCCTTTCTTAAAACATTTTTTTGCTTTGAAGTAGTCGTATTGACCCAAGGCTTTATATCCTTGATCGATCTTGTTGGCTGCTGCCATGAAGACAACAGCAAAAAAGACAATGAAAAGACTACTATTTCTCGTGGTTAATCTCACACCTCAAAATTAACAATTCAATTACTAAATCAGAATGTATTGGCAAACCAATTGATCCATCCTTCCGAATGCCTTAATCAGAAATCATACCATAAAAAAAGCTGCTTCGAAAAACGAAACAGCTTTATGTTGTATAAACTTATATATCTCTTACTTCTTACGTTTACCGTAACGCGTGTTGAACTTGTCAATACGACCTGCCGTATCAACAAACTGAACAACTCCAGTGAAGAATGGATGCGATTTGTGAGAAATATCCAACTTGATTAGAGGATACTCATTGCCATCTTCCCATTTGATTGTTTCACTTGATGCAGCGCATGAAGGACAAACAAATGCATAATCGTTTGACATGTCTTTAAAAACAACTAATCTATAATCTTCTGGATGGATATCTTTTCTCATAACAATAATAATTTCTTGTCCCTATTGGGGATGCAAAGATATATAAACTTTTTAAATTCCTAAACTTTCACAAAGATAAAATAAACCTAAATGTATTTACGTTATTTTTGACGTCGAATTATGAAATTATATAAATTCTATATCTCGCTCCTATTTGGAGCTAGTCTACTTTTAATCGCGAGTCTATCGAGTTGCAAAAAGCCCGTTTTTTATTCTGAGGGTAATCTTGATTTCAGTGCTGACACAGTAGTTTTTGACACCATATTTACAACAATTGGATCCACAACCAAACAACTCAAAATATTCAATAACGACAACAGGACACTCACGGTAAGCAAAATCGAGCTGGCAGGTGGAACAAATTCTCCATACAGAATTAATGTCGATGGAATTTCTGGAACGCTCTTTTCCGAACTCGAACTCGAGGGTGGTGACAGTTTATTTGTTTTTGTTGAGGTCACCTTGGACCAAAACAACGGCACACTTCCGCTGGTTGTAGAGGATGAAATTAAATTTACAACAAACGGAACGGACCAATCTGTAAAACTACTTGCTAGCGGTCAGGATGCCTACTTTCACTACTCTGACTTTAGTCTTCCAAATGGAGAAGGATTGGATATAAACTCAGGTATTTGGCCAAACGACAAACCGCATGTCATCCTGAATGTTGCCTTTATTGACTCGGCTACAGCACTTACAATTCCGCAAGGAACTGATGTATATTTGCACAAAGGTGGATTGTTATACAATTACAAAGGTGTGCTAAACATCGAAGGTACGTTCTCTGAGCCTGTAACATTTCAAGGAGACCGGTTGGAACCATGGTATGATGATGTCACAGGACAGTATTATGGCATTTACATGCGAGAAGCATTGCCCAGCAAAATCAACTACGCACGCATTAAAAACGGAATTTCTGGCATACATGTATATGGAAAAGATCCCGCAAATAGCAACTATACGCTACAGGTATCAAATACCATTATCGAAAATTGTGCGAGCTACGGGGTATTCATATATTCCGGTGCGAAGATTCAAGCACAAAACTGTATGATTGCAAGAAACGGAATCCATTCGCTTCTCGTTCTCGAGGGTGGAGATTTCAATTTCAACAATTGCCACCTGCTCGGCTTTGGAGCGGGCGGTAACTCTGCGGCTGCAGTCGGCATTAGCAATTACTATATTGCTAACGGTGTACAAACCATCGGAAGCATCAATGAAGGAACAATAACAAACAGTGTAATCTATGGCAATTCAAACTACGAACTTTCCATAGATACAGTTTCTTTTGGCACACCATTGACATTTAACTTCTCCAACAACCTGATTAAAAGTGATGAGATCTTTACCGGTTCTTTTTTCTCTGACAATTTGTGGAATTTAAATCCTGCGTTTACCGACGAGAGTATATACGACTTCACATACACGTCAAATTCGCCGCTCTTCAATGCGGGGAGTGATGCATTTCCCAACACCATTCTCGAGGCAATTGGAATTGATCTTGTCGGATCCAATCGCTTTATGGGATCTAGAGATATCGGAGCTTACGAAGTTGACTAAATACTTAAAATAAAAAAGCCGCTCATCAAAATTGACAAGCGACCTAATTTATAACTGATTACTATTGACTAACGCGTGAAAAGCATCTCTCTGAATTTTGGCAATCTCCATTCCTCATCATCGATAAGTAGTTCGAGTTTGTCGGCATTATAGCGAATCTGATCAAAGAATACCTTCACCTTATCGCAGTATGCGATCGCCTTCTCTTCCATGTCTTCAATTTTATTCACTTCTTTTCGAGCGATGAGCATTTCGTCACTCAAAGCTTTCATTTTATTCAAATGCTCAGAAATTTTTTGAATGACGTCAATGGCGCCTTTAGCTGCACTTTTGCCATCTTTCGCGCCAAGTACCTCAATCAATCCTTGTACATTACTGATCAATTTGTTTTGGTATTCAATTGCTGCTGGTGCGATAAAGTTCCCAACCATTTCACCAATTACTCGAGCCTCTATTTGAATTTTCATAATGTAATTCTCAAACTCGATTTCCTGTCTTGCCTCCAACTCTCGTGGTGTCAAAACATTCAATTCAGAAAACAAATCTATGTACTTTTTGTCACCCCATACTTGCAAAGCTCTCGGTGTATCCTTGAGATTTGAAAGTCCTCTTTTTTCAGCTTCCTTGAGCCACTCCTCACCATATCCATTTCCTTCGAAACGAATTTTCTTTGATTCTTTGATCAGTTTTTGAAGTTCTTTTAAAATCCCTTCATCCTTGCTGTCTCCACTCTTAATTCGGCCATCTACACTGGTTTTGAACGCTTTCAACTGTTTTGCCATAATTGTATTCAAAACAATCATTGCAGAGGAACAATTTGCTGACGATCCAACCGCTCTAAACTCAAATTTATTTCCTGTAAAAGCAAAAGGCGATGTTCTGTTTCGATCTGTGTTGTCTAGAAGAATCTGTGGAATCTTACCGATGTCCAACTTCAACTCAGTTTTGTCTTCTGGAGTCATTTTCCCTGCTTTAACATTTTTCTCAATATTGTCTAGTAATGCTGTCAACTGAGAACCAATGAACGTTGAAATGATTGCAGGAGGTGCTTCATTCGCACCCAAACGATGGTCGTTGCCTGCGCCAGCAATTGCAGCTCTCAACAAATCAGCATTGTCATGAATTGCCTTAATCGTATTGACAAAGAAGGTTAAAAACTGAAGGTTGCTCTTTGGATTTTTACCTGGTGCCAAAAGATTCACTCCTGTGTCTGTGCTCAGCGACCAGTTGTTGTGCTTTCCTGACCCGTTGACCCCAGCAAATGGCTTTTCGTGAAGTAAAACACGGAAATTGTGACGTCGTGCTACTTTTTCAAGAAGATCCATCAACAATAAGTTGTGATCATTCGCTAAGTTACACTCTTCAAATATCGGTGCACATTCAAACTGATTTGGTGCTACTTCATTGTGACGTGTGGTCACTGGAATTCCGAGTCGAATGGATTCTGTTTCAAAGTCACGCATAAATGCAGTTACACGTTCCGTAATTGATCCAAAGTAATGATCATCCAGTTGCTGGCCTTTTGCTGAATCATGGCCAAACAAAGCTCTTCCTGTCATCATTAAATCTGGGCGCGCATTGAATAATGCTTTGTCTACCAAAAAGTATTCCTGCTCCCAACCTAAGGTAGCAGTTGTTCTTTTTACATTCTTGTCGAAGTATTGACAAACGTCTACAGCTGCTTCATTCACAGCATGTAATGCTTTCAATAGTGGCATTTTATAGTCCAATGCTTCACCAGTATAGGCAATAAATATTGTTGGAATACAAAGTGTTTTATCAATTACAAATGCAGGTGAAGAAGGGTCCCATGCGGTATAACCTCTTGCTTCGAAGGTATTTCGTATTCCTCCATTTGGGAAAGATGATGCATCTGGCTCTTGTTGCACTAGTAAATCACCGTCAAATCGCTCGATCGCTTTTCCTGGTGCCACAGGCTTTAAAAAGGCATCGTGCTTCTCGGCAGTAGATCCTGTCAAAGGCTGAAACCAATGTGTGTAATGCGTTGCTCCTTTCGTTATGGCCCAATCTTTCATTGCCGAAGCTACTTGGTCGGCCATATCACGATCCAATCGAGTTCCGTCTTGGGCCGCTTTCTTCATGGATTTGTATGCCTCACTCGGGAGGTACTCACGCATGACTTCCATATGGAATACATTCTCACCAAAAATCGTTGACATTTTACCATTAAACTTATCTTCATTGGGTGTTCTGTGAAGAACGTCATAATATGCTTGCATTCTTTGATTTGCCATAATAAATGATTTTTTTTCAAAAATACATTAATTCAAGGGGGTAATTTCAATATTTTATTAAAATTTATCAACATACCCCCTATTTTTTAGGGGGTAAAATAAAAAAATACAATTTTTTTTAATTGTTTAGAACGATTTACAACTTAAACAGGATGAAATTTCATAACTTTCAGAAGAGAAATGGCATTGTATTTTGTTCTGGTACTAAATAATTCTTTCGTGTTTAGAATTCATATACCAACTCTGACATTTGTTGACGGCTAAAATTCGCTTTTGCCACATCACCAAGCTCGCTGAGATCAATCGCATCAATTTGATTGTAGACCTCTTGAATTGAATCTACCTTGCCATGGATCATTACGCTTTTGCCAATACTAAACATCAATTCCATGTTACTGTCTAATGAGAGTGCGATGTGTCCTTTCAATTGTTCTTTTGCATGAACAAGTTCTTTTGCAGAAAGGTTTTTGTCTACCATCAAGGCCAGTTCTTCATAAATCAGCGCGATTGCTTTTTTGAGATATCTTTTGTCCGTGCCCATATAGACACTCCAAAAACCTGTATCTGAGTAAGCCGTATAATTGGCTTCAATGTTGTAGGCATAGCCATATTTCTCACGAAGAGAGAGAATCAAGCGAGAATTCAGTGCCGGTCCACCAAGCACGTTTGTCAGTAGCGTCATTGCACGACGCTTGGGGTCATTGTATGAAGGTGCGCGACCGCCGATCACCGTATGTGTTTGGAAGTTTGACTTCTTCTCGATCAATCGAAAGGTATCGATTGTTGGAATTTCAGCACTGTTCAAATCGACTTCACCCGACCTCATCTGCCAGAAATCGGTCTCTAGTACTTCTCGCACTTGATCGATTGGAACATCACCAACAAAGGAAATAACTGTATTTTCCGCTTTAAAATAACGCTCAATGTAATTGACGATATGATCTCTAGTAAAACCACTGACAGAGGCCTTGTTTCCAAGTATATTGTATCCAAGTGAATTTCCTTTGAAAATCTTTGCTTCAAATTCATCAAAAATACGTTCGGCTGGATTGTCCATATATGATATGATTTCATCTAAAACGACCTCCTTCTCCTTCTCTATTTCTTCCTTTGGAAACGTTGCATTTTGTACAATATCTCCGAGCAATTCAGAAGCAATGCCAAAATGAGTTTTTCGAAACGATGCATGAACACAAATTTCTTCTTTGTTTGTGTAGGCATTCAACTCACCACCTACAGAATCGAGATCGGTAAAAATATCGAACGCCGTTCTCTTTTTTGTTCCCTTAAAAATACAGTGTTCAATAAAGTGTGCAAGTCCCTCTTCATCTTGACGCTCAAAACGAGCTCCCCCATGAATCATGACTCCCATATGTGCAACAAATGCATCACGCTGCAAATAAGCCACCTTAACACCGTTGGATAGGCTGAAAATAATGGGGTCGACCTCGAACATTTTTAGGGATTTAGTCTTCTGTTTTTCCAAACACCGTCTACCTCTTCAAACCGAATTCGATCGTGCAAGCGCGAGGGGCGACCTTGCCAAAACTCAAAGCTAGAAGGATCAATCCAAAATCCACCCCAATGATCAGGTCGTGGAATTTCATTGGGAAATTTCTTTTCAAAATCTTCAAACCGTGCTTCTAACTCCTCTCTACTTGAAAGCGAATCACTTTGATTTGATGCCCAAGCACCAATTTGGCTACCTCTTGGACGGGATGCAAAATAAGCATCACTTACTTCCGTAGGCACCTTTGAACATTTCCCTTCTATGCGCACTTGACGCGCTGCATTGGGCCAAAAAAACAACATTGATACCTTTGGATTTGATTCAATATCCACGCCTTTTTGACTGCTGTAGTTTGTGTAGAATACAAATCGCTTTTCAATAATGTCTTTGAGATATACAATTCTCGAACTGGACTGTCCATTTGAACTTACCGTTGCCAAAACAAATGCATTTGGCTCATTTTCTTTATTTTCAACAGCCTCAGTTGTCCATAATTCAAACAACTCATACGGATTGACTCCCTCAAAACCGTCTAACCGACTGTTCTCGAACTCATGATGCCCTTGGCGAAATGTATCTAATATATTTTTCATTCGTCCTTGCTTGTGACGTCTTCAATTTCACTCTCTTCGCTATCATCCTCGTCAGAGCCAGACGCAGAGAAAACAGCACCTCCATTTGGTTGCTCTTCCGATGACTCAACCTCATTCATCGGGCGGCGGTCAATCTCTTTGTCCAAATTTTCTGCAAATGGAAAAATCTCGACAATAGGCGAAACTACAATAGATGGAATTTCAAAATCAACGAGCAAGGTAGACAAACTTTCTTTGATCCGCTCGTAGGCTTCTTTAACGGAATTTGCCGTAACGAGGAAGTTTTGGGTTACCTTTTTCGCTTTTTCAGAATCAGCGTCAGCAGTTTCGTACTTTACTTTTACCTTGTACCAGACATCCGCATCATCATAAATAAAAATATCGTGCAGTTCCGTTCTCGTGATACCAACAACATTGAATTCACCTCGAATGACTTGTCCAAGTTCCTCGTAAATTCGAGCCTCTGCATCTGTGAAAGTCATTGCAGCAACAAGGTACGGTTCTGAAACTCTTTTCAAAGCACCATTATCAAGTTGTTTCGTATATTTTACTTTAACTGTGAACCAATAATTCATTCTGTTTGTTGTTGTTTAAAATTGAGCATCAAAGATACACAGAGTATTTGGTTGATTGAATCAATTGTCCAAAAAGTTATCTACAAAATCTCCGGACCACCTGTAAAATTGACCGCTACAATTAGAGGTAATATTTTTTTCCTTTTTGAAGTACGATATATGACTTATTAAAGAGCTCAACAAGCACTGCATTTCCATGAACAGAGAATGAGGACTCGGTTTGATTGGTTATTTCTTCAGGCACTCCATTAATAAAAGAGGTTACACCCCCCATAATATTGCGGTAGACAATAACATCATTTTTGATCGCATACTCATTGGGAACATATCGCTCTACCTCTACTTTCTCGCCATTGTGGTAAGTATATAAAAATGAGTTTTCACTCCAAAGCACAATATTGTCTCGAACATCATAAAACGATGCCCTAAAATTGCTCAATTCAACAATTTCCCCCTCTTTATACATCAACAATTCTCCGTTTTGATTTTCATAAACAACAAAACCATTTCCGACTTTGTAGGAGCTCACGTACTGCAATTCAACATCCGAAAACTGTCCATTCTCAAAAATTGCGAACGTACCATTGATGGGATCATTGAAGGCGATCATGTCAGTTCCTCCTCGAAAAGAAAATGGATCATGCCACACATCCAATTCATAAATCTGGCCCCTCCAAAACACTTTATAGAAATTCCCGTTGTCGCGAAATGCAACGATGTTGTCACCAATAAAATCGGGAAACAAAATGTCTCCAACCGAAGTATACAATTCATGAACTTCTCCATTGTAATACGCACTCACCGAATTGTAGCGCATGTCCTGAAACACAACCAAACTATCGCTCACCTGATAATTCCCTACCTGATACGACAAAGTTCGCAATGCATTGTTGTCCCAAAGATTCAAGGTCGTGGCAATCTTCCATGTAATAAGATTGTCAGACACCGTGTATTCAGATTCAATATTTGAAATGGTTTTTTGCGTCGTTCCATCGTATGTGAGCAAATTACCACGGTAATCATAGAAGGCCATTACATTGTCACCAAACTTAAACTGCTGAATGGGCTGAAAACTAATCTGTCTAAAAACTCCATTCTGAAAGCTGTTGAAAAAACCATTGAAATCAACCATTGGAATTACCTTTTGAGCACTTACAGAAAAAACCAACAACAATAACAGCAACACAAGAACATTCTTCATACCACGAATTTACAGAAATTTTAGGCACATCTCACCGGCGTGCTGTCTTACCAAACAAACTTTCCAAAGTTCTCAAGAATTCAATACCTAGTACGCGCTACTTTCACTACATTTATGAATCAATACGTAACGAATTATGGCTTCGATATCTAAAGAGAACCTCGCATTCCTTCAATTACTTGGGAAGAACAACAACCGCGATTGGTTTCATGCACACAAATCAGAATATGTACAGCATCATGAAAATGCAATTGCTTTTGCCGATTCGGTTTTAGAAAAAATGAACGGTCATGACAATATCGAAACGCTGTCAGGCAAAAAAAGCCTTTTCCGCATTTATCGGGATGTGCGTTTTTCAAAAGACAAATCACCATACAAAACACATTGGGGTGGTGGATTAAAACGTGCAACAAAGCAGTTAAGAGGAGGATATTATTTCCACATACAGCCTGGAGGACAGTCGTTCGTGGGAGGTGGATTCTGGGCACCCAACAAAGAAGATTTGTTTCGCATTCGTGAGGAGATTGCTTCGGATGCTGAAGAATTACGTGCAATTATAAATAGCAAAGAAATTCAAACAACCTTCGGTGCGCTTTACGGAGAACAATTAAAAACAGCACCCAAAGGGTTTGACAAAGACCATCCCGACATTGACTTGCTCCGTTTCAAACAATTCGTTTTTATCAAAAAATTCTCAGACGAGGAAGTTCTCGAAGCGAAATTTGATGCTGTGGTCAACAAAACCTTCAAAAAGCTGCGTCCTTTCTTGGATTTGATGAGTGATGTTTTAACAACTGACTCAAACGGATCCCCATTGTTCTAAATCAAATTGCCTGATATTTTAGTGAACTGTTTGGATACACAGACATCCATCAGCTTTTACAAACTAAACCATTTATAGAAATAGTCGCTTGAAAACCACTTATACTACTTTTTGTTTTTTCTACCGTGGGTTATTAAAATGAGTTTGTTTTCAGTCTACGAAACCCCAACTAAAGTATTAAACAGTCAAATCGTTCTCGATTTAAATCTTAACTTACACAAGGAAAGCCGAAATGATACGTTAAACCATTAAACAGAGATCATGAGATATATTTTAACATTGACATTGGGATTGATTTGCATCTCTCAAATGTCATTTGCGCAAAACCATACAAGTGGTGAACAAAAACCGTACATCGAAGTAACAGGAAAGGCTGAAAAAAAAAAAATTCCCGATGAAATTTACCTCTCAATTACAATCAAGGAGAGAACATCAGGAAAAGATGAGATCAGTGTGGAAGAACAAGAGATTAAATTAAGACAAGCCCTAACCGATCTAAATATTCCGCTCGATCTGCTTGCAGTAGCGGATGCCCAAGCGGATTACATTAAAGTGAAATGGACAAAAAAAGACGTGATTTCACAAAGTGAATACGAACTCAAGTTGACTTCAGCAAAGCAAGTAGCAGCTGTTTTTTCAAAACTTGACGAAATAAAAATTGACAACGCTTACATCTCAAAAGTTAGTCACTCTAAAATCAAAGAACTCCGAAAGGAAGTAAATATTGAGGCAATTAAAAATGCAAAATCAAAAGCCGACTATTTGTTGGCGGCCATTGGGCAGCAAACCGGCACAGCACTTATAATCAATGAACGCAATTCAGAATCAGGCGACTATTACAGAATTGAAAACCGATTGAAAACATCTGCTAATTTTTCTAGAGAAACAGCTGCATTGAACGAAAAGTCAATTGGGGCCATTGTATTCAAGAAAATCAAATTGGAAGCACTGATTTATGTCAAATTTGAAATTAAAGACATCAAATAATGCCATAAATTCTGCCTTTATCGATCAAAACGAAAAGGATCAACCATCCAACGCTCCGAGAAACTGCTCAGCAGAAGTCAAATGCATTACTTTTTTGTCTGGCGACATACGACGGAGCGAATGGACCATCATGCTCATTCGAGGATTTGAACTGAAAAAATCCTGGTGTTTGTCTATAAAATTCCAAAATAAACCATTCCAAATCGCCTCCCATTCGCCACCTTTAAAGTTGCTCATTTTTTTGATGTAATTCGCCCCACTGATGTAAGGTTTTGTAGCGAAAAATCCACCGTCCGCAAACAAACACATCCCATAGACATTTGGTACCATCACCCAATCGTAAGCATCAATGAACAATTCCATGAACCAACGGAACACTTCATCGGGATCGAATTCACACAACAACATAAAATTGCCAAGAATCATTAAACGCTCGATGTGATTGCAATATCCCGTGTCAAGTGCTTTTTTAATCGCATTATCTACTGGAACAATTCCTGTGGTACCATCGTAGAATGATTGTGGTATTTTTCGATCGAACTTCCAAAAATTCATTGTTCTTGACTCTGTTCCCTTTACCGCATACATTCCACGTATAAACTCACGCCAACCAATTACCTGACGAACAAAACCCTCCGTTGAATTAATGGGTACATTCTCGGCCACACTAAATTCAAGTGCTCTATTGACAACATATTCGGGCAATAACAAACCTGAATTCATCAGCGGAGAAAGCAGACTGTGATTCAATATCGAATGCTCCTGCACTATTGCATCCTCATAGGGACCAAACTCATGAAAGCGATAGGTCAAAAACTGCTCGAGCCATGCAGCAGCCTCTGCATGGTTAATTGGATAACGATAATCCATCGAAATAGTACCTGGGTAATCTGAAAAATGCTTCTCAGTATAGATTATAGCCGCATCCCAGAATGAGCTTTTTTTAGGAAAGTGAATGGCAGGAGGTACTTTATTTTTTGGATATTTTTTTCTGTTGTCAGCGTCGTAGGTCCACTTCCCTCCTACTGGTTGGAATTCTTCATCGAGCAAAACTCCAAACTTCTTCCGTTGCTGCTTGTAGAAACTTGTTTGGAAAAATGATTTTTTAGTTGGCTTAAAAAAGGACTTCAAATCATCCGGTGTGTTCATAAAGTTCAAATCGGTGTGCATTGTAATCTCACATTCGTTCGAAAGTGCCAAAACTCTTTTTCGCAACCAGTTGTCTGTTGGATCTATGAAATGTAGTTCTTTGATTGCACAACGCTTTAATTCTTCACCAAAATTGCGCACATCAGAAAGAGCACTCCCCGATTCAATGTAATGTACAGTGACTCCTTGGGAAGTCAAATAACTCTCATAGGACTTCATCGCTGCTCTATGAAATGTAATCTTCTGTTTGTGAAACTTGTACTGTCGGAAATACAAAAATTCCTCAATCAAATAGGTGTCGAATCCATTCTTCACAAGCGTACTATCTGCAAACAATTGATGAGGGAATACAAGATTGATTGAATGACTCATTACTTTCTTTTTTTACTATTTCTAACATGCCGCTGAAGTATCCTGCGACTTTCATTCTTTACATCAGTGTTACGGCGATGTCCCCATATTCGCTTGCGAGCCATTCGTCCAGATTCTAACAATTCCACTGCGGGACTTGGATAATCGATCTCAACACCTGAAAATGCACGGTCCAAGGGAGTCATGTTCCACGGTTCATGAATGAATTCCTCCGGAATCGATTCCAATTCGGGTACCCACTTCTTGATAAAAATTCCTTTTGGATCATGATCTTTTGATTGCTTTAATGGATTGTAAATTCGAACCGTATTGATACCCGTAGTACCCGCCTGCATTTGAAATTGCGTAAAATGAATCCCAGGTTCATAATCGAGAAACAACTGTGCAAGGTGATACGTCCCTTTTTTCCAATCGCAATTAAAATGATGGCAAAAAATCGAAACAAGCATCGCCCGCATCCGAAAATTGATCCAGCCTGTAGTTTTTAGACACCTCATGCACGCATCGACAAGTGGAAATCCCGTGGTGCCGTGCTTCCATGCCTCAATCAAATTCTCATTGTTCTCATGCTTTAATGTTTCATAGCCCTTGTTCACGCAACGCAGTTCATAATCACATTCATTTTCAAACTTTTGAATAAAATGACACCGCCATTTTAACCGCGTAAGTAGACCATTAAAGCTTCTTTTGTTTTTCTGATAATTCTCGTGAAGATTGACATATTGATAGGCCTGACGTACGCTTAGGTTTCCCCATGCCAAATAAGGAGAAATGCGCCCACAGGACAAACGACTCTCCGTTGGTTTGGAAATGTGACGGCTGTAATTCTTTCCTCGTTCTTTGCAAAAAGAGTGAAGGTACTTCATTGCCGCAATTTCTCCTGGGATTTGAAAGTGTTCACTATATTCTTCCAATACCTTCATTCGTGCTTCATCCAACGGAAACGGATTTCTCTCAAGATGGAGCGATCCTGTTGAATAGTTGTTATTTATGAGAGGTGCCTCCATCACCTGAAACCAGCCCTGGTCCCAATGCTTTCTATTTGTAATTCCTCTTATAATTCCATCCCTCTGAAATTGTTTCCAAGCGATCCCTTTTTCATTTAGAAGTTGAGCCACCGCCTTATCACGATCCCATGTTTTGCGTGTTCCGCTTTCTTGATAGGAAAAGACAGTATTCACAAGAAATTCTGAGGACAAGTAATGAAAAACAGTTTCCGCAGGCGCACAAAAACAAATGACCTCACGCTGAACACTGGAAAGGCTTTCATTCATTACTTTCAATGAATGAAATATGAATTGTCCATGCCGGTCTGAGTAGTCGTCTGCTTCAAAAAATGAGGGCTCGAAAATATAAATCGGAAGGTAATCTAGATCAGACTGTTCCGCCTCGCCAAAGGAAGCGTGGTCACTCAGTCTTAAATCGCGTTTGATCCATACAATATTGATTTCACGATTCATATTTGAGCTGCTTTTTCGCTCTTTTCCAATATGCAAAAAACGAATTGTAAGTACCGGTAACATCAGTAAGCCATGCTCGTGACTCTTCCGTCCCTTTGTAATGACTGCTTGTCGGATGCTCCTTAAATACCAACTCTGAGTTGTTCAATGCTGCTTTCAATTCAACAAACTCACCAACAAATACCTGAATATTCTTGATGTTTTTAGATAGGTCCATCATGAAATCGATGCATTTTTTAGAGATAGGATACTTCTCGAAATGGGTAGGTTCTAATAATAAAACACGTTGAACATCAGTATCTGCGTACCATGAGGGATCAAGATTGTAGTAATTGTAAATCAACGTTCTTTTACCATCAATCAAAGTTGGATTTGAAACGTCCAAATCTGTTCTCATTTCAAACGAATCGAGCACTGAAAGCACCTCTGGAATTGGCAAGACATCAAATGCTTCGTAAGGAACATCAAGGAATGTAGCAGTTTGACTACTATGACAATAGCGGTTGATGTTTTCTTGATTGGCATAATACTTTTTTCCAGAAAATGTCCCAGCTACCCACTGCCAACTCAATTGATTGCTCGCCGCATCGCCATCCAACAAATGAGCATACAACCACTTTGCAGGAACGCTCCAATGTGATTTTGCGATGTTACAACAGATTGATGCGATGTACATACGCATGTGGTTGTGCATGTATCCTGTTTCATAAAATTCCGCTATGGCCGAATCAATCGCAACTATTCCTGTAGTACCTTTCTGAATTGCTTCTGGCATTAAATGATTTGATACATCCGTTTGGACATGCTTAAAATCGTCATCGATGCTCTTTTCTGAATACTTCCACGTGAGCTGCCAATAGTCGCGCCACGCCAACTCCTGAATATATTTTTCAATTGTATACCAAGGCAAGTTTCGCTCCATCATTCTATCCGCAACTTGTTTTGTTGAGATAACACCTCTTGCTATATACGGACTCAAATAAGAAACATTTCCGTCCAAATAATTTCTTGATTTCGCATAACTTACTGGATTGAATCGATTCAACCGGTCTTCTATAGCTCCAATGTCTGTTGGGAAATTCATCTTTTTGAAATTTTGTTGTTCGCGATACTTTTCTGCCGTGAACATCTAAATCGTGTGATGTCTTCACTTCGTTTTTTGGCATGCTTCGAACTTATACCGCTGTTCACACGTTTTCTCCATAGTTTGAAGGAACTCGATTTCAGCTCTTTTCTCATCAGTGCAATTACTTCAGCTTCAGAGAGTTCAAATTGAAATTTAATCGCTTCGAACGGTGTACGGTCTTCCCATGCCATTTCAATTACCCTATCGATGTCCCCTGGATTCATTTGTGTTTATTTTTTGGAGTACGTCATGTAGTTGTCAACAAGAATGTCACCGGCATTTAGTGAATTCATTAGACCTAGAAGCCCAATTAGCGTACGATTTACATAAACAAAGTGCTTTGAACCTCTCTTGCCATTGAGACTTTTTAATGTTTCATCATTTTTCAATTCATTGCCTAAAATGAGGAGTTCTTGATAATAAGCAGGATCACTAAAGTCAAACTTTTCGTATTGAAAAGGTTTGTTAATGATGCAAAGCATTTTTTTAAATGTGGACTTAATTGTCTCAATCGCTTTTGCATTGTCATTTTCTGTTATGATATCCAGTTCCTTCAGCACTTCTTCGAACACGCAGTCATCATGCACATTTTTTAAATCCGCCAATTTGAAAAAGGAATTATAAAAATTCTGAGGAATGTCTTTCATACAGCCAAAATCCAAAACAACAAGTTCATTTTGTGGATTTACTTTAAAATTTCCGGGGTGAGGATCGGCGTGGACTTTTTTGTAATTGTGAATGTGAAAGAGATAAAAGTCCCACAAGGACTGTGCTATTAAATTGCGCTCCTCGAGCGACACTTGTTGTTTGGAGAACTCAGATAAATGAAGCCCTTCCATCCATTCCATTGTCAATACACTCTTCCCTGAGTAAGAATCGTAAATCTTCGGAATGACAATATTCGGCAAGACACTCGATAAGTCACGTGCCTCTTCTAAATTCTCTTTTTCGAGTTCGTAATTCGTTTCTTCCAATAATTTGTGCTGTACTTCCTCGAAATACTCTTCCACTTCATCATTCTTCAACTTCAGCATCCGCAGCGCTATTGGCTTTACGAGTTTTAAATCACTAATTATGCTTTGCGCAACTCCTGGGTATTGAATTTTA